>Ga0210057_1003991_pt1 | contig 19942 bp, 18 predicted proteins | sample CryGeyCG2114_010_2_FD_183968 | JGI IMG/M metagenome (GOLD analysis project Ga0210057, IMG submission 183968) | Groundwater microbial communities from aquifer - Crystal Geyser CG10_big_fil_rev_8/21/14_0.10 (SPAdes) (version 2) | ecosystem: Environmental > Aquatic > Deep subsurface > Groundwater ...
ATGCGCGTGCTTTCGCATGGATCGACCCGCCATGGTGCGCAATTCATGGATCCTGAGCGCCGCGATCTGCCCATAACGTACTACGCGCCCTCGAGCGGCATTGGCCGCGCACTCGCGTTCGCGAAGAGTGCGCGCGGTGAAGGCGCGCTCAGCGTCGGCGTCATCGGACTCGGCACCGGCACACTCGCGGCGTATTGTCGCGAACGTGATGAATACGTATTTTACGAGATCGATAGGCGCATGACCCGCATAGCGCAAGAGTATTTCTCATACCTATCGCTCTGTGACGGTGCCGAGGTGCGGCACGGCGACGGGCGCATGCTGCTTAGTGCAGAGCTGCGAAGCCCGGAGCGCAGCCGCTATGACGTGCTTGCCGTCGACGCGTTCTCGGACGATGCGATCCCCGTTCACCTTCTCACATTGGAGGCGCTTGCGCTGTATGCCGAACACTTGCGCGACGATACCAGCATCCTTGCCATTCATGTGTCGAATCAGTACCTGACGCTTTCGCCGGTCGTGACGCGCCTTGCCACCGCCTTGGGATTCAGCAGCATGATCATCCGAGATTGGGACGCGCCCTATGAGGGAAGTACTGTATCCGAGTGGGTTCTCCTTGCGCGCTCACCGGAGGTGTTCCGGGCGCTTCCGTTCGCGCATAGCGATTCGTATCCGAGCAGTGCGCATGCTCCTTTGTGGACGGATGATTACGCCAGTATTTTGCCAACACTGTACCTCCCCTCCTTCGCGCTCTGGTAAAAGTTAATCAAGAGTTCACGCCGGATGTGGCGTGGTAAGAAAAACGGCTGAGTTAGGCCGTTTTTTCATACTGACTTCACCGCAAAAGGTGAAAAATCATGAACGGCACTGATGAGGTCGATGTGCCTTCATTAACAGGTGTTATTAGCATGTACATGAAAGTAAGAATCTATGACAACAGTACTTCCTAGATTCGCCGCAGTAGCGGCGATCCTCGGTCTCGTGTTCGGGGTCAGCGTGCAAAGCGCGCTCGCGGGTTCGATAACCGTGGACAACAACAGTACCTCGGACGTAACGAACACCGTTATCGTTAGCGCGAACTCTGGCGGAAACACATCGACCGGCGGAGAGGGTGCTCAAGGGGGCGATGGCGGGAACGCAGCCGCTTCCGGCGGGGGCAACTCCGCAACGGCCGGCTCGGGCGGCGACGGCGGCGATGGCGGCTCCGGCGGGAATGTCACGAGCGGCAACGCGATCGCGACCGCGCTCGTCCATACCGAGGTGAACAATACCGACACCGTGATCGAGGACAGCAAGTCGGACGAACATATGTTCAACGAAACGCTCGTCATCAACGCGGAATCGCACTCTTCCAAGGACACGCTTTCGTTGAAAACGTCAGATCATGACGAAAGCTCTTCGAGCTCGGACTTCATCTTCAGCAATAAGGAGTCCGGCGGACAGGAAGAGCAGGAGGAAGAGCATGAATCGTCCAGCTCGGCATCCTCGGGCGGTGGCGGCTCCTCGTCCAGCTCGTGGGACCAGGGCAGCTCCAGCTCCAGCTCGTCCGGCTCGCAGAGCGAGACGTACGTGGAGGAGCACAACGAAGACAGCTCACTCTCGCACAGTGAGACGGACCTTGAGACGAGCTCAGAGAACCAGAGCGACGTCCTCAACGTGTTCTACCAGCGGGAATACGTCGGATGCGGCTGCGACGACGACATACTCGTGCGCAACCGCAACTCTTCGAGCGTCGGCACCTCGCTCGTTGTAGACGCAGACAGCGGCAACAATTCGTCGACAGGGAACGAGGGCGCAACTGGAGGAGAGGGCGGTAATGTCGCGGTCTCAGGCGGCGGTGACTCTGCAACGGCAGGTGACGGCGGCCATGGGGGCAGCGGCGGCTCGGGCGGCCATGTTTCTACTGGCACAGCCGATTCGCTCGCAGACGTGGTGACGATTACCGGTCGCACCATGACGCGCATCATCCGCAATTAGCAGCGTCTGAAAACAGGATATCTTCCTGTTTTCAGATACGCCCTTGAGCATCGCTCGAGAGCGTATCGAGAGAACAGAACATAACAGCGTATGGTAACGGCTCACATCACCTATAAACTATTCACCTCTATCCTCTGCGTGATATTCGTATTACACCCGTTCGCCTTTGCCGCGATCGCGGTAGCCGAGGAAACGGGAAGCGAAGAGGAAACAGGCGCGGAACATGTAGATACCGTCGAGGAGAATGATGCGGAACATGCTGAAAGTGTGGATACTGATACGAGCGCAGGGAGTGCAGAAGAGGATGAGGAAGAACAATCTGACGCAGCGGAAGAGGGCGTAAACGGGAGTGGAGAAGGAACATCATCAGGCGAGGCAGGCGAGAGCGGCACTGAAGATGCGGAGCCGGAGGAAGTGGATGAGGGCGAGCAAAGCGAAGAGGAGGGCACAGATGATGAAGCATTTGCAGAAATTGCCGATGATACCGAAGGATCCGACGGTACGGATGCCGGAGAAGCATCGGACGCCGACGAGCCGAACAACGGGGAGGAGGCAGAGGGTGATGCATTAGCCGGGATATCACTGAACCAAACGCCCGGTATCGAGCAGGGGACGACCACCCCACTGACGGAGCTGTATACCAGCGGCACATCGACTGCGGCTACGACAACTGCGGTCGCTCCGTCCTCAGGTGAAAGCGGTGAAGAGGGCTCGCACGCCACAACAACCGGACCGACTATACAGACCGGCACGGCGATCGCCCTGGCGAACATACTCAATATCGTGAATACAAACCTCGTAAATTCAAGCGGCTACGTCTATTTTGCGAACCTGTTCGAGTTGTTTTTTGGCACGCTTGATTTCCGCAGCGGCGGCTCGCTCTTCGGCGCGTGCGGCTTGTTCGAATGCTCGGGAGCGGAAGGTGTGAGCGTCAACCTGTCGAACGACGCGTACATAGAGAACGCTGCTGTCATTCGGGCTTCGAGTGGAGAGAACACTATAGAGGGAGGCATGAGCGCGGCGATCGAAACGGGCGACGCGTACGCGGGACTCAATGTCGTGAATGTAGCGAATACGAATATTGTCGACTCCAATTATGTGCTCGTTACGCTGAACGCTTTCCAGGGCATCAACGGTGACATCGTGTTCCCCGGCCTTGACGCGTTCTTGTCGTCTCTTGCGGGCGGCCACGCGGCCTCCGTAAGCATTAATAATGTGGCGCAGGTGGAAAACAATATCGACTCCGCCGCCGACTCGGGAGGTAACGCCATAGAGGGGGCAGGCGACATACGCACCGGCACGTCTAGCTCCACGGCGAACGTGTTCAACCAGTTGAACACGACGCTCGTCGGCGGCGGAAACGTGGCTATCTTGCTGCGGGTGCACGGTGATTGGGTCGGCGAGATATTCGGAGCGCCAGAAGGACTTCACTGGAGCAAGGGAGCGGACGGAAGCATATATCTCTTCGGCAACTCAACGGGCGGGAGTGGCGCCGCACATTCCGCTACGACGGTGGCGGCTACGTCGAGCGCCCTCATCAAGAACAATCTGAGCGTGGTCGCGCTCACGGGGGACAATCTCATAACGGGGGCTGAGACCGCGCTTATATCGACCGGCAATGCGCTTGCGGGAGTGAACCTCGTCAACATCGCGAACGGTACCGTTATCGGCCGCAATTGGCTGCTCGCCATCATCAATATATTCGGCGACTTCAACGGCAACATAGCGTTCGGCCGCCCGGACCTGTGGGTCGGCGCGCAGGCCAAAACCGCGGAGCGCATAGAGGACGGCACGGACGTCGTGTATACCTATACGGTCATAAATAATGGGGACTCGACGGCAACGAACGTTACGCTGTCGGACCGGTATGATTCGCGCTACTTGCACATTCTCGAGGCCACCGTCGACTATGAGAAAGATGGCGACGGCAACCTTGTGTGGACTATTGGCACGTTGCCTGCGGGAGGCGCCGTGGAGGTGTCGTATACGGCGCGCATAGAAGGTGCCGGCATGGGGACGAGCATCACCAATACAATAACAGCCAGCTCGCATGAGCCGGACAACAACGCGGACGATAATACGGATACGGTGACTATACGCACGGCGCAGCCGCAGCGCTCCGGCGGCGGCGGCGGCTTCATCGCGCCGCCTCCTCCGGCGCCGCTCAACCAAAATCTTTCCGCGGCACCGGGACCCATAACGGGACAGCTGAGCGATCTTTCGGTCGCCCGCGTACGGGCAACGTCGAGTGCGACCCATGGAGAATCAGTCACGACCGAGCTTGTCATCCGCAACACGAGTGCGTTTTCGACCGAAGAAGTAGAAGTGCGCGATATTTTGCGCGGCCCTTCAGGACGCGTCATCCGCACGGAAGTATGGGACTTAGGAGCCGTGCTGCCGCACGAGGAGGTGCGCATCTCCTACGACATACGATTCGGAGAGAGCGCTGCGGCCGGCCTCTATGCCTTATCGACCGAACTGGTAAAGCGAAACGGCGACCGGCGCATACTCGGTGTGAACGGGCATATTGAACTTGCCGCGCTCAGCGTGCCGCCTCCGCCGCCGGCGCCGGCAGTCGCGGCGATGCAGAGCGCAGGGGCCGCACTTCCCGGCATACCCGAGGTCTCAGGAGTGGTTGAGGAAAATGAGGCAACGACGACACCTGCCGCGACCCGCGCATCTTCACAAGCGGCCGCGGCTGCAAGCGCGGGCGTTACACTCCTGGACGCACTGTACTTCGTGCTCGGTGCCGCCGCCGCGTCACTGCTTTTGTGGATACTTGGCTCCGCGCTTACTCGGCGGGAGGAAGAAGAGGAGGTTGTGTAGGGCCGGCCGCCGCAGCCGGTGGCCGCGGCGGCTCGCGCAGTTCATGGACATTTCATATTAGTGCGGTTTGCTGCTACCATTGATGCGTATGAGATGCGTATGACACGAGCATGGACGATCATAATCGCGCTCCTCATCGTCGTTGTCGGCGGAGGGATATACTTTACCTCCCAAGTGGCGGAGGAGAGGAACGGCGTTCCTGAAGAGCCTGTTGCCGAAGAGGAATGGGCGCTTTTTACGAATGAGGTGTACGGATTTGAGTTCCGCTACCCAGCACAGTGGCGCACTGCCTCATCCACAGAGTTCGAACCGATCTTTAATGCATACAGCCCCTTGCCTGCCGGTAGTGCGGAAACGCCGCCGTTCATTCACCACCATAACGTAACGAACGTGTCCGTCTTTCCGATGGGCGTTCCTACCGAAGGCCTCTTCGCTTCATCGCAGCCGGTCAACTTTCCGGTCGGGTTTCCAATCGCGCCGGGTTCAATGATGTTCACGCTGGCTGACGGCACGCCTTTCGCCGCCTACCTCGTGCCGGTTTCAAGGCCCCAGTCGTGGGGCGAGGCGGGCTTTGTATGGATACGTGCGCGCATCGAGGGCGCAGAAACACGCTGCTTCTCGGGCGAAGAAGAATTGTCCATGGAAGAGTGCGACCCGCTCGGCACAGACCACCGCATCGAGTGGTACGGCGACGTATCCGCACAGGAGTGGAACGAGCTCCTAACGGTAGTGCGCGATATGGAGCTACGGTAACAGACGCCGCCACCGCACGTCCTTGAGAGTATGGCGCCGTGCTACTATGGGGCGCCTTTTCCATGGAACATCTACGCACACTTTCCACACGAGACATCGGCAAGAACCTGCTCGGACTTGCCATTGTGCTTCTCGGCATCATTTTTCTCATCCGTTACTTCAATTTCGACGCGATACAGGCCCGAATAGAGACAGCCGGAGTGTGGGCACCGGCGCTGCTCGTCCTCGCGAAGGCGGCAACAATAATAATCGCTCCGTTGGGCGGCTCGCCGCTCTATCCGCTGGGAGGCGCATTGTTCGGCTTTTGGAAGGGTACCGCGCTTCTTATTTTGGGTGATGCTATCGGCGGCGCGGTAGCGTTCTTTCTTGCGCGCGTATTCGGCAGAGGGCTCGTGGAGCGCATGCTCGGAAAAAGCGAGAATCTTCTTGCGCAATCGCTCGAGTTGATGGGAACGGCGCGCGGCTTTCTGACGGTGCGCGTGTCATTTATTCTCTTTCAGGAGTTGTCCGCGTACGGCGCGGGGCTGACGTCCTTGCCGTTTTATACTTTCATTTTTATACACGTGCTGGTGGGCGTGCTACCGACCGCGTTTCTTTCGGCGCTCGGCGCCGTATTCGTCGCAGAGCGAGGTGTGTGGGTCATTCTTGCGCTCTCCGGCGCAAGTATCGGACTCGCTTTTCTTGGACTTACCATATTTATGCGCATGCTCGCAAAGTATCGGGCCGAGCGCATCGGTGCGTCCGGGCACGGCGAGAGCGGGCCGGAAAAAGGTCTCAGCGAGCTGGATGGTAAAAAGGGATGACTCCCGCTACATAGCGCGCGTGCGCGGTTCGCGCAGTTTGCCGCGGGCATACTCCGCCGCGCCCACCAGCCCGGCTTGGCGACCGAGCGTCGCCATTTTTATGGCAGGCAGTTCGGGATAAATATCGCCGAGGCGCCTCTTGAACTCTTCTTCGACTTGCACAACGGGGATGCCGTCCACGCCGCAGATAAGGGAGCCGCCGAGCACGATGACATGCGGCGACCAATGCACGGCCGCATTCACGAGGCCCGCGGCAAGCTGTTTTGCCGCGCGGCTCCATACGCGCGGGTCGTGAATGTCTTTTGCTTCAAGTCCGGTCTGCGCCTTGAGTCCCGCACCCGCGATGAGGCGCTCAAGCCTTCCGTTTGCCGCACCGAAGGAGGCACCCTCGCTGTCTATTATTTGGTGTCCCGGCTCGAACCCTGCGGCGTGTGAATCGATGTGTCCGCTGACGATGCGTGCGCCGCCGACACCCGTACCGACCGCAATATAGGCAACGATGCCGAAATTCTTGCCCGCTCCCTGCCGTGCCTCGCCGAGCGCGCCGAGCGCGGCGTCGTTCTCGAGAAAGACCGGTAAACCAATACGAGCCGCCAGCGCCTCCGCGATCGGCTCTCCTATCCATCCGGTAAGATTTGGCGCGCGGACGAGCCGCTGTTTCGACGCGTCGAACAATCCGGGCAGCCCGCCAGCGATTGCCTCCACATTGTGGCCGTCGGAAAGCCGACCCACGGCAGCCGCCAGTCTTTCAACGCCCTCATCATACGATTGCGGCGTATCATACGTTTCCAAATCGCCGAGCACACTCGATTCTTCGGCGAGTGCGACGCGCGTTTGCGTGCCGCCTATGTCGAACACGATGTATGCCATGCCTGCATGATACCGCGCAGGAAGATTTTGGATAGCAGCGCGAGGTGGATGGAAGAGTCAAGCGCGCACAGAGAGCCCGCCGAAGTCCGTGTGGCGGACCTCTTTGTATCGGGGATTCGGTACGAGTATCGGTGCACCCTTTTCCTCGACGACGTAGTAGGCGAAGCCGCGCATCTGTTTGACCGGCTCATAATCGGCATGCCCCGGCATCGACGCGGAATCATCCGGTCCCTCGACGGGACTGTCGTCAGCCGTGACGAACCACGTCGGGCCGGTGTTCACCAAGAGATGCCCGTACCCGGGCGGCATGTAGACGGATTCTCCCGCTTTGACTGGAACGGCGCGGAATTCTTCGATGATATCGGCCTGCGGCTCCCCGTTCTCTTCAGCTCGCTTTTGCAAAAGCGCGATACCCTCACCCTCGAGTATCCAATATGTTTCGTCGAGGCCGCCCACATGGTAGTGGCCGTAGGTCTTTATGTATTCGCCGCCGATCGTGCCCGTTTCCCAGATCGTTATGTTGCGTTTTTTTGACCCGCCGCGGATCATATAGTAATGGATGCGCGGTCCGTCGGCATCCGGATGCATGAGAACATCCTGCATTTTCTCGTGTGAGCGCGCCGCGTATGCTTCAAATCCCATAGGTGCTGCCTGTCGGTTATTCGTAGTAACGTGTGTGCTGATGATATCGTACTGAGCCGTTCCTGAAAACGCGGTGAGCGCTTAGCGCGAGGAGGATGAGGATACCGCCGCTTCCGCGCCGGAGCGGGCCGACGCGCCGGTTGCACGCTCGAACATATCAACTACCAGCGTGCCCCACGTGAAGTTGCGCGCGCCGAGCGCTTCGCCTGTTTCCGGATGGAACTGCTCGAAGAATCCTCGCTCCTCAATGAGGCGCAACGATATATTGCGTATCTTCTCCGCCGGCTCGAAGAGCCCGTATTCGACAAGGCCTCGATATAGAAACCAGTGAACGGCGAACCACACTGGCCCGCGCCAAAAACCTTTCGGGTCGTAAGACGGCTCCGTCTTGGAGACCGTGCGTACGCCCCATGGCGCCCAGAACTCTGATTCGTTCAAGAGGGTATCGTTCACAAGTCGGGAGGCTTCCTCGTCGGTAAGGATACGCGCAAAAAGCGGCGAGAACACGGCCCACGTTTTTACGGGCACGATCTCATATTCCGGACCCTCAAGCGTCCAGAAGAGTCCTTCCTTGAACATGCGATCGCGCATGGCGCCCATCACTTCCGTTCGCCGCGCCTCGTAGCGCAGCGCGTCTTCTTTCATATCGATTGTGTCGGCAATGTGCGCGAGATCCGCCAGCCCTTGCACGAAGATGGCGTTAAACGGCACGTCTTTTATCCAGAAGTGCTGCTTCATACAGAAGGGCGCGTCGAAGTTGCACGTTTTGTTCCGGGCTATAAGCTCGACCCGCTTTGCGAAATTCTCGTTCAGCGTGTGCCGCGGCGGCAGGCGCATCGCGTGATCGAAACGCGGCGAATTATCTTCTCCGCTCTCATCCGGATTGATGATGCTCATCAGGTGATTCCCGCGCGGATCGCGCTCGGTGAGAAAGTAGTTGTAAAAGTGATACATTGCCGGGTACATTTCCTTTAAGAATTCTTTGTCACCATCTTTTTCGTAAATGGCGCGCACGGCGGTCGACAGGAGCGGCGGCTGCGTGATAGACGACGTGTCGGGGCGTCCCCAATCGATGTCTATCGCGGCTGTACGCTGCCAATAGATCATGTGCGGAATCATGCCGTTGCCCAGCTGCTTAGAGATGAGCGAACGCATCTCTTTTTTCGCATCGTCGACATTGAAGTGCGCCAAGACGATAGCGTGGAAACATGAATCCCACAGCCACTGGTACGGATAGGTATCGGGAGAGGGTACCGTGTACTGATGCGCCGCCGCATAGCGCCTGTTCGCTAGCAATAATTCGTACGATCTATGCTTAAGGACGGCTAGTCTTTCAGCGTCTGTATTCATACCCCGAGTGTAGCCCACAGTGTAGCACGGTGGTACACGCTTGCGCTGCGGGCGCTTTTCCGATAGGGTCGGAACAATGAACATGACCGATCTCGCGTCGCTTTCGCAAGAGTGGCTCGTTGCGCACGGCCCGCGGATCGTCCTTATACTCGTCGCCGCGTATGCGGCGCAGCGCGTCAGCGGCTACTTTATAGAAAAGGTCGTGCGGCGCACTATCGCGAGTGAGCGTCTTTCTCCCGAGGCAGAGGAGAAGCGCGAGAACACGCTTATACAGGTACTTCAGAGCACCGCCTCTATCCTCATTTGGATAGTGGGAGGCCTCATGATCCTCTCCGAGCTTGGTGTCGCCATCGCGCCGCTTCTTGCAGCTGCGGGCGTCGCAGGCATCGCCTTCGGATTCGGCGGGCAGTACTTGATCAAAGACCTCATCGCCGGTTTTTTCATTATTGTCGAGAATCAGTTCCGTGTGGGAGACGTTGTTTGCATAGGCGCGACCTGCGGACTTGTCGAGAGAGTGACGCTTCGCATCACTATTCTGCGCGATCTGGACGGAACGGTCCATCACGTGCCGCATGGCGAGGCGGTGCAGGTCTCGAACCTCTCGAAACAATTTTCACGGGTGAACCTGAACATAGGTGTTTCGTATTCCTCCGACCTGCAACAGGTGATCGATGTCGTGAATCGCGTTGGTGAAGAAATGGCGTCTGACCCTGCATGGAAGGAGCTCATCATATCGCCGCCGAAATTCCTGCGCGTGGATGATTTTGCCGATTCAGCCGTTATCATAAAGATACTCGGCGACACGAAACCGCTGAAGCAGTGGGATGTGACCGGCGAGCTGCGAAAGCGCCTCAAGATAGCGTTCGATAAAGAAGGCATCGTCATCCCGTTCCCGCAGCGCGTGATACATCAAGCTCGATAAGGGGCTGCGCGGGGCATTGCTCCGCTAACGCGTAATAAAAAACCGCACGGATATTCGGGCTGCTCGCCGTCAGCCGCGCTCTGCAAGCTCTATCTCGTACTCCGCCGCGAACATGTTGAGTACGGAGAGGAACAGTGCCGCGATGATGGGCCCGATTATGAGGCCGGCGACGCCGAAGGCGGAGAGTCCGCCGAGAATGGAGAGCAGTATGAGCGCATCGGGCATTTTCGTGTCGCGCCCGACCATAAGCGGCCGCAGCACATTGTCTACCGCGCTGATGGCGAATGCTCCGCCCGCGAGTACGACGATGCCCTGCCATACTGCACCTGTCGAGATCAGAATAACGCCTGCGGGAAGCCATACGAGGATGGGACCCACGGCGGGAATAACCGAAAGGAACCCCATCGCGACGCCCCATAGCGCGACGCTGCCGATGCCGGCGATCGCAAAGAGTGCCGCTCCCATAAGGCCTTGAATGATTGCAATGACGAACGTGCCCTTGAATATTGAGACGATGGTGCGCGTCAAGTTGGTGAAAAGCACGTCTTCTCGCCGCTCACCCAAGGGAAGTATGCGCCGGATGTATGCAAGGAGCCGTTCGCCGTCCCGCAAAAAGAAAAATAAAAGATAGAGCATGAGCAGGAACTTAATTGCTGCGTCGAACGTTGCGACGCCGATGGAGAGCGCTTGTGAAGCGACCCACGCGCTCGCGTTGCGGGCGAAGTCAATGGCGTGCTGGCGCATGTCGGCTGCGTCGTAGCCGGCCATTTCCATTAATTGCGGAAGGAGTGGAATATTCGAGAGCGCATCAAGATCCCCCCCGCCGTTCATCGTGAGATTTATGTACAGACCCACGGCCTCGTTCGCGATTTGCGCGCCGATAAGAAAGAGCGGGCCGAAAATGACTATGAGCGCGAACAGGATGGTCGTGAGGGAGGCGAGGGAGGCACTGCGCATGCGGGGGACGAGAAAGCGGTAGACGGGATAGAGGATAAGCGCGAAAACCGCGGCCCAAAATACCGGCATGAGATAGTTGTGTAGCACCCACACGAGGAGGACGCCCGCGCCCGCAAGCAACGCGAAGAAAAGCGAACGCTGAAGGATAGAGAACATATCCGTTGGCATGCCGACATCATACGGCTCGGCGGGTGAGTTGTACATACGCGCCGTGAGCAGGCGCTCTGTGCGCGGATGCGTGTGATAATATGTGGGCATGTTGCATGCGCCGTTTTACGATCCGCTGAAGAGCTACGAGGAGAACTACGAGGCGGGGCCGTTCGGCGCGTTCGCCGATGGGGTGCGCATAGAGGCGAGAGAGGCGCCGCACTTTGATTTTCACGGGCACAAAATCAACTACCCGCTCGGTATCCCCGCGGGGCCGCTTCTCAACAGCGCATTTTGCAAGGCCGCGTTCGATAAGGGTTTCGATATCTGCGTGTACAAAACGGTGCGAAGCGGCTCATTTCCCTGCCATCCGTTCCCGAATGTTCTCGCCATCCACCCGGATGGCGACTTGACTTTTGAGACGCTGCAGGAACCCGTTGTCGCCGACGCGACCTACACGGAGCCGCTTTCCATAACCAACTCATTCGGCGTCCCGTCGAAGGACGCCCCGGTGTGGCAGGAGGACGTGCAAAAAGCGATTTCATCGGCGGGCGAAGGGCAGATGCTCGTCCTCAGCTTCATGGGCACCGTACGGGAAGGGCAGAGCGAGCAGGATTTCATCGACGACTATGTACTTGCCGCGCGACATGCTGCGGAAACTGGCGCGAAAGTTCTCGAAACGAACCTTTCCTGCCCGAACATCGGCAACGAGGGGTTGGTCTGCTACAACCTCGACGTCACGGAAAAAGCGGCAAAGGGAATCCGGAGCGTTATCGGCGAGACGCCGCTTATTCTGAAGGTCGGCTACTATAAAGATGACGCCGAACTGGAGCGGCTTGCGGAAATAGCGGAAGCGTATGCAGACGGCCTCTCCGGTATCAATACGCTGCAAGCGGAGGTGCGTGACGCTTCGGGCGCACAGGCGCTTCCCGGTTCCCCCGCGCGCCTGCGCTCCGGCGTGTGCGGCGCGGGTATCAAATGGGCAGGGCTCGATTTCGTACGCAAATTGAAGGCCATCAAAGAACGTCGAGGGTTCACCTTTTCTATCGAGGGGGTCGGCGGCGTCACCGTGCCGGAGGATTTCAAGGAATACCGCGATGCAGGCGCAGACGTCGTCATGACCGCGACTGGCGCGATGTGGAATCCATATTTGGCGAAGGAGATAAAAGAGAAGTACCCGGATGCATGAGTGACATAGGCGAAAAGTGCGGCGTGTTCGGAGTTTTCGGGAGGGGACTCGACGCCGCCCGCCTCGTCTATTTCGGCCTTTTCGCACTGCAGCATCGCGGGCAGGAATCTTCCGGCATCGCAACGGCGGACGGCGTCAAAATCCGCAGCTGCAAAAATATGGGTCTTGTCGCACAGGCATTTAGCGAAGAGGACATGCGGGGCCTTACGGGGCATATTGCGGTGGGGCATAATCGCTACTCCACGCGCGGCGGCTCGCGGCCCGAGCACATGCAGCCCATCCTTGCCGGCGAGGGGGACGCGCAGATAGCGCTCGCCCATAATGGTAATCTCCCCACTGTCGCAGCGCTCGAATCCTTCCTTCGCGGCCGCGGCATGTCACCCGACGGGTGGTCAGATTCGAAAATGGCGGCTGAAGCGATCTCGCTGCACATGCAAGAAGGTATGCCGCTCGAGACGGCAGTAAGCAAAAGTTACGCCCTCATCACGGGGGCGTTTTCCATTCTGGTCGCTTCCAAGAACGCGCTCGTTGCGCTGCGCGATCGCTGCGGTATTCGTCCGCTTTCTCTTGCGCGCCTTAATGGCGGCTTTGTGTTCTCCTCGGAAACGTGCGCGTTCCATCCTATCGGCGCCGAGTTCGAGCGGGAGATCGGCGCGGGCGAGATGGTCATCGTTGACGATGCGGGCATCCGGAGCAAGCAGCTCGCAGTGGCTGAGCCGAAGCTTGATATTTTCGAATTCGTCTACTTCGCGCGGCACGACAGCGAACTTCTCGGCCGTTCTGTCTATGCGGTGCGGGAGCGGTGCGGCGTGGAACTCGCGCGCGAGCGCGTGCTCTCCGCGGACGTGATAGTCCCCGTGCCGGAGACGGCGGTGCCTGTCGCGATAGGATACTCTCGCGCCTCCGGCATCCCCGTTGAAATGGGTCTCGCGAAGAACCGCTACATTCACCGCACTTTTATCGAGCCGGAACAGCATGTGCGCGACCAGGGCGTGCGCATAAAACTTTCGCCCATACGGCACATCATAGAAGGAAAGCGTGTTGCTATTGTGGACGACTCCATCGTGCGCGGCACCACATCGCGCCAGATAGTGAAAATGCTCTTCGATACGGGCGCGCGCGAAGTGCACTTTCTCGTTTCGTCGCCGCCCGTGCGTTTTCCCGACTTTTACGGCATCGACACGCCGCGGCAGGAACATCTTATTGCCGCCACGAAATCGTTACGGGGAATCCGCGATTATCTTGGCGCGACGTCGCTCCAATACCTTTCATATGACGGCCTTATCCGCGCCATCGGCGTGCCGGAATCCGAGCTCAACACATCGTGCTTCACTGGCAAATACCCGTTAGACATTGGAGAGCGCGCGAGCGAGGTGACCTTCGATGCCGAATCGCAGCCCAAAATAGCCATGTCGGTCTAGTGCTGTTTAAGGCATACTAAGGCATGCTTGAAGCCATAGTGCGCGAGCGCGCTGCGCGTACTCTTGCGGAGCGGGTCTTTCCCGGCTGCGTCGTCGGCATCATAAAGCGGACGGGGGAGCGGCTCGTGCTTCCGTTCGGAGCGTCCCTATATGGAGCGGGCGGAGAGAAGGTGCGCGAGGATACGATATACGACGTTGCATCCGTCACGAAATCAATTCCCACCGCATCACTCGCACTCATGCTTGTCGCAGAGGGGAAGTTGTCACTCTCGGACGCGGTGAAGAGATATGTGCCGGAGTTGCGGAATGAGTACGGCGCGACCGTCGAGGATCTGCTTCGCTATCGCGTGCGCGGTCTGCGTATGTCGGAGTTGAAAGATGAACCGGCCGAGGAAATAGAGCGGCAGGTGCTCGCGCGGGGATTCGACGGCCCGCCGGGCGAGCCGAGCTACACGAATGCGCCGGCATTTTTGCTGGGGCTCGTCGTGGAGCGCGCCGGAGGAAATACGCTCGATGCGCTGGCGCGCGACCGTCTCTTTAGCACCCTTGGCATGGATTCCACCACATTTTTTCCGCCTGACGCAGCTCCAACGGAAATCGGTGCGGATGGGAAGGATGTGCGCGGCATCGTTCACGATGAGAGCGCGCGCGTTTTCGCTCGGGTGGGCCGCGCTGTGGGACACGCGGGCCTCTTCTCAAACGCACCCGATCTTCTGAATTTTCTCGAAGCCCTCCTGCAAATCTATCGACCTACGAGGTCGATAGTGGGGGGAGCAGAATACGGGCTTGGCTGGGCAGTGAATGAGCCGTTTTTCATGGGTAAACACGCCACAGGGGTGGCGTGTTTCGGAAAGACCGGCTTTACAGGGTGCTCGGTCGTCTGCGATGCGGAGCGCGGCATCGGGCTCGTCATACTCTCGAACCGCACCTACCCAAAGCGCACACCGGATGCGTTCTCTCCCGATAGCGCAATCAACGTGTTCCGCCGCGATGTTGCTGATATAGTGTGGAAGTATGAGGGAATTACGTAAGGAAACCTGCCTGAAGATTGTGCAGGATTAGCATAAAGATCACATCACAGGCGACTGGCGGAAGAGGGGAATGTGGCTGCAAAGCTGTCGCCTACTCTGCCAGTCCAACGGCATCGCGGTGTTTCGGTGCGCTACATCTTTTCCACCTGCTCCCACGGTCTGCCATCCACTCCGAAATGGCCGTAGGCGGCCGTTTCCTTATATATGGGCTTGCGAAGGTCGAGGCGTTCGATGATCGCGCGCGGGCGGAAGTCGAATTTCGAGACAACGTCCGTAAGATTCTTGCCGCTCTCGTCGTATGCTTCCACCATGACGGGTTCCGCGCGGCCGATGGCGTATGCGACGGAGACGAGCACCTTTTTGCCGTAGCCGTTCGCGACAAGGTTTTTCGCGACGAAGCGGCACATGTATGCGGCGGAGCGGTCCACTTTCGTCGGGTCCTTGCCGGAGAAGCAGCCGCCGCCGTGGGGAACGAGCCCTCCATAAGTGTCCACCTGTATCTTTCGCCCCGTGAGGCCCGCGTCGGCGGTAAAGCCGCCGATGACGAATTTGCCGGTCGGATTTACCAGTATCTCGACGCCCTCGATGCTACCGAGGGTCGGCTTAAAAAGTCGTTCGGTAAGTCCTTCACGTATCTCCGCCTGCGACACGTCTTCGGCATGCTGCGTCGAAACGAGCGCGGTGACCACGCCGGCGCCGTTGGAGACGGTTACCTGAGATTTTCCATCGGGCTTCAGCCACGCGAAGACGCCATCGCGCCGGAGTTTTTCGAGGGTGCGCGCGAGCTTGTGGGAGAGTACGACGCCGAGCGGCAAATATTCAGGCGTCTCGTCCGTCGCATAGCCGTACATAATGCCTTGGTCGCCCGCACCTTCTTTGTCCACCCCGAGGGCGATATCGGGTGACTGCTGCGCGACGCGAACGAGGACTTCCAGGTCACCGTTGTCGTAGCCGATGGAGTCGTACACGTTCCGCGCTATTTTCTCGTAATCCACGGAGGCGCGTGTCGTCACTTCGCCCCCGATGAGGAATGTGCCGTGGCTTCCGAGGCATTCAACCGCGACGCGGCCCGTAGCGTCTTCTTTGATAATGGCGTCCAAAATCGCGTCGGACACCTGGTCGCACACTTTGTCGGGATGGCCCGCAGTTACGGACTCTGTCGTATATTGCTGAAGTAAATGGAACATAATTTATAGCTTCTAGCTTCTAGGTTCTGGTAATACATCCGAATTCTAATATTTCTAGCAGCTGGACCCCAAAAGCTAGAAACTCCCCGAAAGGGGAGGTCATGCGTTTTGTTGCATCTTCCCTTTCGGGCCGGATGGAGCACATTATTCCTCGACAATGCTCGGAACACGCTGCTGATGGTTCAATGAGCCGGAACTCTCCCCATCTCTGGATACGATATTCGGTTGTGAGGAAAGTATAGTATGCACGCTGGAATGTGCAATGCGTCCCGCGGGATAGCGACGCCCCGTGTGCACCGACCCGAGCGTCAGCGCGCCGTTGCGTTTTCCCGGCGTCGAGGCGCAGGTGAGGAATCGAGGCGCTTCACGATACCGACGATAGTCGCCGCGAGCTTGTCAGGATCGTGCCGTACGAGCGAGCTCTCGACGCTCGGCGTACCGACTTTATTGGTTGCGTGATAGCGGCGCGAGAGAAGGTTCAACCCGAGAAGCTCCGGGCCCTGCGGCAACGCGTCCCACGAAACGAGCGTATCGCCTTCGCGCGCGTAGCGCTTGCGCAGCTTCTCACTCGGCACTTTGTTATTGAAGATAACGACGTCGACGGGCGAGCCAAGATAGGACTCCAATGCGGCGACGTAGTCCGCCACGCTGAACCCGTGCGTGTGCTCGACTTTGGTCATGAGATTGCAGACGAATACTTTCTTCGCCTTGCTCGCGCGTATCGCCTCGGGGATACCGCGCACAAGCAAGTTCGGGATTATGCTTGCATACAGGTTGCCCGGCGCAATAACGATAACGTCGGCCTCGCGTATCGCGCGCAGCGCTTTGGGGTTTGCTTTTCCCTCCGGCTCCAAGTGCAGTTTTTTCAAAGAGCCGTTAAGGTGCGTCTGTTGTATTTGTTCTTCGCCTCGAATGGTGCGCTTGCCCACCGTCGCGACGAGTGTCACTTTGTCGAGCGTTGAGGGGAGAACGCGCCCGCCGGTGCGAAGAATGTCGGACGCTTTTTCAACGGCCGCGTCGAAGCTGCCGGTCACCTTCTCGAGGGCGGAGAGCAGAAGGTTGCCGAAGCTGTGTCCTTGCAGCGCCCCATTCTCGAATCGGTAGCTCATGAGCGCGCGCATGAGTTTGTCCGAGCGGGAGAGTGCGATAAGGCAGGTGCGAACGTCTCCCGGCGGCAAAACTCCAAGTTCATCGCGCAAGAGGCCCGTCGAGCCGCCGCTGTCAGACATGGCAACGATTGCCGTCAGGTCATACGGGTATTCCTTGAGACCCGAGAGGACCGTAAAGGTGCCTGTACCGCCGCCAATAACGACTATTTTCTTGCGTGTTTTTCTCTGCGAGCGCATATCGTCAATGTTGAGCAATCCTATCAGAGTGCGCGGCTTCACGCCATTTCAAGGCGCGTCGGTGCTCGCTGCATGTATGAAGAACCGTCGATAGACGTCTGGAGCATTGAAACTGCCTAGATCTATCGCTGCGCTCTTGCTTTCCTGTCAAGTTGCGCACGTTGAGGCAGGGTCATAGAATGAAGGCATGAACGAAGAAGGCACAGCCGTGGCGGAGGATACGCGCTCGTCCTTTAGTACGTGGTTGAGCGCGGCTGCCGTCATCGCCATCATTGCCGCCGCTGTTTGGTTCTTTTGGCCGGGACAAACGGAGGCGCCGGTTGAGCAGATAACCTGGCATAACGCTGGCCCGGACATGGTGCAGCTTGATCTCATTTATCCGGGGGTGACGGTGTTGCCGCAGTTTACGGTGACGGGACAGGCGCGCGGCATGTGGTTTTTCGAGGCGGATTTTCCTATCGAAGTGCTCGACATGGAAGGCAACCGCATCGCGATGGAGATAGCGACGGCAGAAGGCGAGTGGATGACGGAAGAGTTCGTGCCATTTAGCGCGACGTTCGACCTGGGCGAATATAGCGGGCCCGCAACACTCGTGCTTCATCGCAGCAATGCGTCTGGTTTGCCCGAACATGACGCATCGATGTCGGTTCCTATCGTGGTCCAATAGGAGGGCGCTTCATGAGGCAATTTCCACCGCCGAGCGGAGTCAGGCGCCTACCTAACGCTCTAGCTCCCAGTTTATAGCGTGCAATCGCGCGCCGACCCGTAATGGTCGATGCCTTCCATATACTCCTCTCGTGTCCGGCCGGACACGAGAGGAGTATATGGACAATTGGGCGGTAGCGTACATTTAGGAGAGATACCGGAGCAATCCCGTGGCATCTTGATTGCAAGGGCTAGCGCCTGTACGTAAGGTACAATTCACATGTGACTTCTCTAGATAGAAAAACGAGGGCGAAGAAAATCGTTGCGTACTTGAAGAAAACGTATCCGGTGCCCAAGAGCGAGCTGAAGTACAAGACGCCATTCCAGTTCGTGGTCGCCGTCATTCTCTCCGCGCAGTGCACCGACAAGGCCGTGAACCGCCTTACCGATACGCTTTTCAAAAAATACAAGACGGCAAGAGATTTCGCTCTCGCGAATCCCAAGACATTCGAGAAGGAGATATCATCCGTACCTTTTTTCCGCAACAAGGCGAAAGCGATAATCTCAGCCGCAAAAATAGTGGCGGCGGCGCCCCCGGGCGGATTTGGCGGGCGCGTGCCGCAAAACGAGAGCGAACTGGTTTCGCTTCCGGGCATCGGCTATAAGACCGCGCATGTTATTCTGGGCGAACTGTACGATGCGTGGGAGGGTATCGCGACAGACACCCACGTGAAGCGCTTCGCGCGGCGCTTCGAGCTCTCTCAGCATAGCGACCTGAAGAAAATATCAAAAGACCTCGAAGCGCTTGTTCCCAAAGAAGATTGGAAGTACGTCAACAACGGCCTCGTCCTCTATGGCCGCTACGTGTGCCCCGCGCGGCCGCATGAGTGCAGCGCTCACCCGCTCACCAAGCTATGGCCGAAGGCGGCGCGTACGTGGCCTAAGTCGAATTAAAAAAGGGGCGGCCAAAGGGCCGCCCCCAATGCGTCTCTACGAGAGGTTGCTACGCCGGCAGAGGTATCTGCCGGAGATAGAGCAGCAGAGAGCCGAGCTGCTCTATCTTCCGCAGGACAAAACACGTGGCGATCTTTAGTGTCGCCGCTATCTTGTCCAGGAGCGCACGCAAGACAGTTGCGGGCTGCATGTCCTTGGCGTCGGCGACGCCTCGGATATGCTGCTCCACCACCTTGCGCTCCTTATCCGGGAAGCGTCTCATGAGCTCGTCGTAGAGCTCAAAGTCCTCCTGTGGCGGCTCGTACGGCTCCCACCGCCTTCTTGCCGCCGGTTTCTCGACCTGCGAGAGCAGCAGGTCGAGTTTTTTTAGTGCTTCCTCCATCTTTTCCCCGTTTTGTTAGGTTTAGGTACGGCGGTACGCAAAGAACAAGTTCCGCCACATCGAATTATGCCCCAGAAGCGAGACGGGCACAACTGTTAGACAAGCGGTGACAGGGGGGTGTAGTATGAGAGCAGCCTTGGGAGGAAGCATCAATTATGTTGGGGAAAACCCCGAACCGGCAGGGGGCGCAGTGCCTCGCACGGCGGGAGAGCATTTGCTCGCTCGGACACCGCATTTCGATCTGCGATATTGTCGCGGTGCCGCAGCTCCTGCTCTGCGGGGGAGCCAGGGTGCTCCACTCGCCCGGCCTGCGTTAGGGGTATGGCGTTTCCTCCCGAGGCGCCTTTTTTGGGCCCGCTCGGGGCTTTTTCTTTTGACGTGCGGGTGTAGTAGCATGGAGGCAATGGCGGGTGCGGAAAAAACACACGCGGGGCAGAAGCGAAAGGTCGCGGTGTTCGACGTCGACGGGACCATATTCCGCTCAAGTCTTCTTTTGGAGTTGGTAGATCAGCTGATACAGGACGGCGTGTTCGACGAGAGCGT
>Ga0210057_1003992_pt1 | contig 19939 bp, 23 predicted proteins | sample CryGeyCG2114_010_2_FD_183968 | JGI IMG/M metagenome (GOLD analysis project Ga0210057, IMG submission 183968) | Groundwater microbial communities from aquifer - Crystal Geyser CG10_big_fil_rev_8/21/14_0.10 (SPAdes) (version 2) | ecosystem: Environmental > Aquatic > Deep subsurface > Groundwater ...
CACAAGTTTGGAGACAAGATTCAATTCGGGGTGGTTTTCTTTGGCCGCCAACAAAGAAAACCACTGATTCTGGGGCACGCCGCGCGCTTCGCGCGCGTGGAGAGTGAGGTTCGAGCCGAAGATTTTTTGGAGGGAGGATTTTTTGGAGGGGAGGTCTTTGGATTTTGCGATTTCATCAAGCATTGAAGCCTCGGCTAGCCACTTCCGCATCGGTTCGAGCCACACGGCGGCGTTCGCTTCAAGCAGCAGGATTCGCTCCTGCACCGACTTCTTTTCGGACATCAGCGCGCGCTTCCTTTCGAGATAGTCGCCGCGCTCAATATCCTGCTCGACAAAGAGGTCGGTGATGCGGGCAATTTTGCCGTCTATCTCGGCAATCTTTGCCCGCATCGCTTGGATGGACGTCGCCGTGGCGTGAGTGGCCTCTTGCGCGTCTTTCTCGGCCATTGCGTCTAATTCTTTTGCCCAATGCGGCGGAAGGACGAATTTTGCGAGCAAGTCGGAGAGTTGCGAGTCGAGCGCTTCTTCCCGCACATACGGCTGTGAGCAATGGACGGCGGCTTTCTTTTTCGTACAGCGATAGTAAATATAGCGGTGGACGTTGCCGTTCTTCTGCCGCTTCAATTTGTCCTCGGCGGTGATGGAAAAGCCGCACTCGCCACAATGCAAGAGGCCGCAATATGCTTGCGGCTCGTTCGCCGCTTTGTGGTGCGCGCGACTGCGAAGCGCGAGGACTTTTTGCACCGCGTCAAAAAGCTCCTTACTCACGATGGGCGTATGCGTGCCCTCATACATTTCGCCGCTATAGGCGAAATGGCCGAAGTAAAACGGGTTGGAGAGCAGGAATGTTATCTGGTCTTTCTTGAGTGGTCTCCCGCCGCCTTTGCTCCATCCGCGCGTTGCTCCCGTCTTGATGCCGTGCTGAAAAAGAAAATTCGCAATGTCTTCGAGCCGCGATTCGTTCTTGGCATACAACTCAAACGCCTTGCGCACGAGCGGCGCTTTGCGCCGATCCACGACGATAGTCTTGGTGTATGGGTCGTTGAGGTAACCCAAGGGTGCGGTGCTTGGATAAATACCCATTCGCGCCTTTTGTCGGAGGCCTCGCGTCACGTTCACGCTCAAGTCGCGGATGTACTGATTCGCCATGCCAAATTCCACCGACATGAGGAGTACATTGTCGTGTGGAAAATACGCTTTGTCGTGCGTGATGATTTTTTGGATAGTGGCTTGTTGCAACAACCAAGAGATACGTCCGCTGTCTACCGGATTGCGCGAGAGCCGGTCTATCTTCCAACATACGATGCCCTGCGCCTCGCCCTGCTCGATGCGCTTGAGCATTTCCTCGAACACGGGACGGCCCGGCATCTTTGCGCTCCGCTTCTCCACCAGCTCGTCGGCAATCTCTAGTCCGTCGCGCTTGGCGAGCGCACGCAATTCCGATAACTGCGCCTCGATGGAGAGTACTTGTTTGTCCTCGACATCGGTGCTTTTGCGTGCGTAGAGAAAGTAGCGCATAAGTTGTATTATACCTTTATGTCAGATTCATCATACGAGGCGTACATCTTTTGTAACAATTGTCATGCTCATAAGAAAATAGAGATTCCAAAAGGGTCGCTTGTAGACCAAACTCCTTGCCCAAGCTGTAGCAATCTAACGTTGCAAATAGATCCAAACGGGGCGCTATTTGACCGTCCGCCGCGCGCCCGCCCCGACTACATATGAATGATTTTGGAGACACGCTGTACGCAAGTCACGGCGTTTTATGGCGGACTGTAACGAGTTCTAGGGGTCATGAATTTATCGCTGACACCCCGCTATGTCCGAACAGCACCTGTCACATGATTTTGGATAATAAGACCGAGGGATACTACTGCGCCAAATGCAATAAAACCTATCCCCGGAAAAGGGAACATAGCGCGATGCTTCGAGAAGTGCGCGCTTCTTGGGAAGGATTTTTAACTCTCAAGCACCCCGTCTATTCTCTTGACTTGCCGCCGACCAAAGTTGTTGATGAGGATAAAGAGGACGAAAATTATTGGGTACAGGCGCGCATAAGTGAAAAGGAGGGAAAACGGATGGCTGTGGTGTATTTCGGAGAGCGAGTACGCGGCAAACAGCAAAAGGACGATTACTCGCAAGTGTTCTTGGACTTTGAAGATGAGCAACTACGGTTCGACAAAAATAATAAATATCCGATGAAACTACTTGCAAAGCTCACGGCTGAATTTCCCAGCTCGACGACGGTTCTTAAGAAGAACAAAAAATCATAATTTGGGAGCTTCGCTGATTAGCTCTTTTCAGCGAAGAATAATCTTGTGCGCGCACGGGTGGGTGGGGCAAGCACTGCACGGGTTTGGGTTGCATTTGCATTCCCCTCCAAAAAATCCTCCCTCCAAAAATCTTCGGCTTTGTATTTTCTGAACCTCCCTCCACGCGCGCGAAGCGCGCGGCGTGCCCCAGAATCAGTGGTTTTCTTTGTTGGCGGCCAAAGAAAACCACCCCGAATTGAATCTTGTCTCCAAACTTGTGACTCTATACAACCACGCTCGAACCTATTTTACCAACCCCTGATCTCGCGCGCTCCGCGCGCGTGGTGGCTTTGTACGGGAGTGGTCCGATTCGACTCCGTGCCCGCCCCGCCCCGCCGCCAATCCTCTCCGCCAAAGGCGGACAGGCATTCTCATCTATTTCGCGGGGGTTTTTGAAAATTGAATGGGCGGCGGGGCGGGGGGCGAAATAATCTCGAAATTCGATATCCACACCCCTACGGATTGACATTCGTAGGAGCCGATATACTATTCCGACATTACTAGTAATATTGGAATATAGACAGAATCATATGGATCCAGGCCACTATAGGAAGATTCCGATCGATCCCGTCATCACGAAACGGGCTCGGCTTCTCTCGCTGGCTGGAGATGAGACGAGGATACGGATTCTCTGCTTCATGTTCGAGTACGGCGAGGCGTGCGTGTCTGACATCGCAGAAAGCCTTGATATGAATATCAACACGATCTCGCATCACCTACGGATGATGAAGGATAACGGGATGTTCACATCGGAGCGGATGGGCACGAATATTTGTTACAAGCTTGTACGCGACGAGTTTGTAAACAACCTTGAAAAGGCCATTTGTACATAGCCGCGCGTAATTATTAGATTATTAGTTAGTGAAGGTATTTATGGATCAAAAAGTAATCGGTGGAGTAATGGGCGGTATTGCGGGGGGAATTATTTTCGGCATGTTGATGGCGATGATGGGCATGATGCCAATGATCGCGAGCATGATCGGTAGTCAGGCGACTGCCGTCGGTTGGGTAGTTCATCTTATTATCAGCGCGGTTACGGGCGGACTCTTCGCGCTCATTTTCTCGAAGTGGGTGAGGAATTATGGCGAAGGAGTCGGATACGGACTTCTCTACGGACTCATCTGGTGGGTGCTTGGTGCGCTTATCGCGATGCCGGTCATTCTCGGAATGGGTGTCCAGATCGGAAACGCGTTCGACCAAATGCGACTTATGAGCCTCATGGGCCACGCAATCTTCGGAGTCGTCCTCGGTCTTGTATATGTTCTGTACGTCGCAAAGAGTCATGAGGGAGCGGCACACGAACATGACCACGCACAAGAACACGCGCACAACAATTAACAAACATAAAAAACGATGACATGAAAAATGTAACGATTTATTCAACGCCAACCTGTTCCTACTGCAAGGCGGCAAAAGCATTCTTCAAGGAACATAACGTCGCGTACACCGAGAAAGATGTCGCGGGGGACGCCGCGGCACGAACCGAAATGGTCGAAAAATCCGGACAGATGGGAGTGCCGGTGATTTTTGTCGATACCGACATGACCATCGGCTTTGACGAAGGTCGTCTCAAACAACTGCTCGCGATTGCTTAACAACATGGTAAAAGATATTCGACAAAAAGACGCAACCCTCTTTCAATGCGAAGCGTGCGGTTTAAAGTACGCTTCGCGCGAAGTGGGAGAAAAGTGCGAGGCATGGTGCACGGAACACAAGAGCTGCAATCTGGACATCATTAAGGACGCGGTCGAGGAGAACTCTGGCAAGACACTATGATAGAAGCGACGCTCATCATTCCTGCATTTGTGGCCGGACTTCTCACCTTTCTTGCGCCATGCACGCTTCCACTCGTACCCGCGTATTTGAGCTTCATTAGTGGAAGCGCGACAGATTCGACTCCATCACGAAAAAGAGTCCTCATGAACGGACTCTTTTTCGTGATGGGGTTTAGCATCGTGTTTATTCTTCTCGGCTCATTGGCTGGGGTTCTCGGGGGACTTTTCTTTGAAGCACGTATTTGGGTCGCTCGCATAGGAGGGGTATTCGTCATACTTTTCGGGCTCATGATGCTCAACATTCTGCGCATCCCTACTCTCATGTCAGAGAAACGTATTCATATTGCATCTCCGTTCGAGCGCGGCACGCCTCTTAATTCCGGAATTATGGGTATTGTTTTTGGTGCAGGGTGGACGCCCTGTGTCGGGCCAGTTCTTGGGTCGGTCTTGCTCCTCGCAGGGACGCGCGCAACGGCTCTCGGCGGCGCACTCTTACTTGCAGTCTTCTCGCTTGGTCTTGCGGTTCCATTTCTCCTTGCCGCCCTCGGTCTTAGCCGTGCGGAGAGAACGATCGCACGATTTGATCGTTTTCTCCACATATCGTCACTTATCGGCGGCATCTTCCTGATTGTTCTCGGAGTGCTTCTTCTTACCGACAACATGAATCTCCTCGTGTCATACGGCTACCGCGCGCTTCAGTTCCTCAATTACGACGCGATTATTAATTATCTATAACGTTATGAAAAGCAGTCATTGGATTATCGGCGCCATTGCCATTATCGCTATTGGAGGTCTTGCTCTTGCCGCGTCACAAGGTTCGACCGCTGTTTCTGGAAGTCAGAAAACAGAAGTCGCTCCCGCACCTGATTTCACTCTCGAAAAAGTCGGCGGGGGCACGCTTACGCTATCTGACTACAAAGACAAAAAGCCAGTCATTCTCGACTTTTGGGCGACGTGGTGTCCGAATTGTCGGCGCGATATTCCGCATCAAAATGCGTTCTATCAAAAATATAAAGACCAGATAGAAGTAATCGGTGTCGATCTGCAAGAAGAACCGAGCATCGTCCAGAAATTCATCGAGGATGTGGGCGTAACCTATCCGGTGGTGCTGGATTCAAATGGAGAAGTGGCTCGGAAGTACCAAGTCGCCTATACCAATTACCACGTACTCATAAGCAAGAGCGGCGACATCGTCGGCACCATACCAGGAGATATCAGTGAAGACGACTTTATAAAACTCATCGCCTTATGAAGGGATACTGGATCATCGTCGCTATCGCACTCATCCTCGTCGGAGTCGGTGTGTATACTTTCTCCCCACGCATCCGGAACATCGGTGGGACTTTGCGCTCCGCCGAAGTAACAGCCGGAACCCGCACGACGTTTGGTGGAGGTCAACTACAAACAAATATGTCCCTGCATTCAATTGATCTTGAAAAAATTCTTGACGGCGGCCCCGGTAAAGACGGCATCCCCGCACTCGACAAGCCCGTGATTACGACAATAGCGGAAGCGGATCCGAGTATCACTGACGACGTTGACGGCCTTCTCGTTCTCGTCGGGAAGACCGCCCGCTTCTATCCGTACAACATCATCGTGTGGCACGAGATCGTGAACGATGTGATCGAGGGAAAGCATCTCCTCGTCACGTTTTGTCCTCTGTGCGGATCCGCAATCGTCTATGAAGCGGAAGTTGATGGCAAACCGGAGATATTCGGCGTCTCGGGCAAGCTCTACGAATCGAATCTCCTCATGTACGACAAGACGACTGAAAGCTTGTGGTCGCAGGTGCAGGGGGAAGCGGTCGTTGGTGATAAGACCAGTACGCGACTTACCCTGTATCCATCACAAGTCGTCTCATTCAAAACTATCCGTGAGAAATATCCGCGCGCGGAAATATTGAGCACTGATACCGGATATCGTCGCAACTATTCCGTATATCCGTACGGCAACTATGGAAGCACTGACGATCTGTTTTTTCCCGTATCGGTGACTGACACGCGGCTTCCCGCCAAGGAAATTATGCACGTCGTCAATTTCAACGAATACTCGATAGCATTCAAAGTAAAAGATTTGAGGCCGGGTGTCGTTGCAACCGTAGATGTTCTCGGCAAAAAAATCACCGCGCGTCTAGAAAATGGCGGAATCAAGGTGACTACTCAGGAAGGAAAAGAATTGCCGAGCTACACCACGATGTGGTTTGCATGGGCAGTGCATCACCAAAAGGGCGGCATCGTGTGGACGGCCGAAAAACAACTATGAAAACAAAAGCTACCCAGAAGAATAATCCGTGGCAACGCGCACTCCTTCAGCTTCGTGGCGCGGTACAACGAACAAAAATCGATCCACTGCTCGCGCTCCAGTTAGAGAATCCTGATCGCGTTGTGGAGGTGTCTGTGCCTCTGCGTATGGACAATGGTAACGCGCGTGTCTTTCAAGGATTCCGTGTTCAACACAACAATATCCGTGGCCCCTACAAAGGAGGACTTCGATATCATCCGGCCGTCGACATGGACGAAGCGAAGGCACTTGCCTTTTGGATGACGATAAAGAACGCCGTTGTCGGTGTTCCGTTTGGCGGGGGCAAGGGCGGTATCGCAGTCAACCCGAAAGAACTTTCCGAGGGAGAGCTAGAACGACTGACTCGTGAATTTGCGCGTAAGATTGCACCAATAATTGGTCCTGAGGTTGATGTGCCCGCGCCCGATGTGAACACGAATGGAAAAATCATGACATGGATAGCGGATGAATACACGAAAGTCGTGGGCTATCCGTCGCCTGCAGTTGTAACAGGTAAACCGATTGAGAATGGTGGCTCCGAAGGACGTACCGAGGCAACGGGTCTCGGCGGTAGTTATGTTCTGCAATATCTCTTGAAAAAGCGGAAACTCGACCCAAAGAATATGACCGTTGCCATACAGGGTTTTGGAAATGTCGGTTCGTATCTTGCGAAATATCTACATGAAGCAGGGTTCAAGATTGTCGCACTCTCTGACTCAAAGGGTGGTATTTACGTACCAAAAGGAATCGAAAGTATCGAGGCGGTGGAGAAGTGTAAAGAAAAGAAAGGAATGCTTGCAGGATGCTATTGCGTTGGCTCGGTTTGTGATGTCAGCAATAAAGACATCTTAGGTGCTCGAGAAATTTCTTCAGACGAAATTCTCACGCTTCCGGTCGATATAGTCGTTCCTGCCGCGCTCGAAAATGCGATTACCGAGAAGAATGCGAAGAAAATTAAGGCGAATATTGTTCTCGAGATGGCCAACGGCCCTACTACACTCGAGGCGGATGCAATTCTTAAGAAGAAAGGTATCACGGTCATCCCTGATGTGTTGGCGAATGCTGGTGGAGTCGCGGTCAGTTATTTTGAGTGGGAGCAAAACAGAAAGAATGAGCACTGGAAGAAAGTCGATGTCTTTGCTCGACTTCAAAAAATCATGGACGATGCGACCGATACCGTCATCACTGTCTCAAAAAAACGCAAAGTCTCTCTTCGTGAGGCAGCTTACATAACTGCAGTCGAACGTATTGCAAGTTCGGCGATTTCAAAACTATGAAAGACAGTGCGATGTATGACGTAGTAATAGTTGGCGGCGGTGCCTCTGGTACGGCGCTTCTCTATACACTCGCCCGCTATACCTCAATCGCACGAATTGCGTTAGTCGAAAAACATCCAGTGATCGGATCCGTCAATTCTCGCGCAAACAACAACAGTCAGACGCTCCATATCGGGGATATTGAAACGAATTATTCGGTTGAGAAAGTAAAGGAGGTGGCCCCCGCAGCTTTGATGGTTGCTCACTATGCGCAGGCGTTGCCTGAAAATGTTCGTTCAAGGGTTTTATTCCCAACCCACAAAATGGTGCTTGCGGTAGGTCACGAGGAAGTCGCCAAACTTGTAGAACGGTTTGAGAAGATTCGAACGGTCTTTCCGAACCTGCGAAAGTTGAATCGTGCCGACATCGACGAAGTAGAGCCACTGGTGGTGCGCGGGCGTCCCGCGCACGAACCTGTTGCGGCACTCGCCCAAATGGGATACGCAGTTGATTACCAAAAGCTCGCACAATCGTTCATTGATCAAACTCTTGCTCGAACTGATGCTGCAAAGCGCGTACGAATATTCCTCGGCTCCACAGTTTCCGACGTTGTCCGCGAAAAAGATGGCCCGTGGAAGGTGTTATATGTAAAGGGAGGAGTGCTCCGTGCCCGTATCGTCATTTTTGATGCCGATGCATATTCACTCCTCTTTGCGAAGCGTTTGGGGCTTGGCAAGGAATTTTCACTCATACCGGTTGCGGGTACTTTTTTCTTCACGAAGCAAGTCTTGAATGGAAAAGTCTATACCGTGCAGGAGCCACGTCTTCCGTTTTCAGCTATTCACGGCGATCCTGATGTGCGCGTCCCTGGCAAAACACGCTGGGGACCGACGGCTCGTTTTTTTCCTGTTCTCGAAGCGCGGAACTGGAAGACTTCACTGGATTATTTCGCAGTCTCTGGCCTGCACCGACTTCGTACATGGAAAAGCTTTGCGGTGATATTGCTCGACCCTCTCCGCTTTTGGTATCTCGTGAAGAATGTACTGTATGAAATCCCGCTTGTAGCGCCGTACTTTTTTGCACGGCAAGCGCGGAAAATCGTACCGACGTTAACCGGAGCGGACTTTGTCCGCGCACGCGGCTTCGGCGGCATGCGACTTCAGCGCGTTAACACCAACACTCACGAATTACTTCTCGGCGAAGGAAAAATAATTGGCGACAACATTATTTTCAACATGACGCCATCTCCGGGAGCGTCAGTCTGTCTCTATAACGCGGTGCGGGATATGGAGCACGTCCTCCGTTTCCTCGGGATCCCAAATGCCTTTGACAAGATGCGACTTCAAAAAGAGTTATGTGATCCGCGCGATTCGCTCACCCTGCACGATCCCTCACTTGAAACATCTTATGCATCATAAAACTCTATGAATACAAAAGAAATTTTCAAACTTACGTGGCTCCCCGTTCTTGTAGCATCCCTCTGTTGCCTGAGCCCCCTCATATTGGTTCTGGTGGGGCTCAGTACCGTGAGCTTCGCGGCTTCGCTTGCCGACACATTCTACGGCACATATAAATGGGTCTTTAGAATAGCAGGGCTAATTTTGCTAGGCATGAGCTTGTGGATGTACTTTCGACGCAAAGGAATTTGTACGATCGATGAGGCAAAGAAACGCCGCACGGAGATAATTAATACCATCTCGCTCGTGCTCATAGTTTCGGTGATCGGGTACGTGGTATTTCTCTATGGAGTTGTTGAATATGTAGGCTATTTAGCGGGAATATGGGGGACGTCGCCCTAGGAAGCAAAAACCAAGTTATAATTATTAGAATATTTGTAAAGGAACATTCACACATATGAACAAAAAAGTAATTATCGCGGGGTTAGTCGCAAGCATCGTCATGGCGATGATGGAGATGATGTATGAGGGCTTATTCGGCGTCGGATTTTGGTCGGCTCCGATTTTCATAGCGGCGACTGTTCTGCGTGATCTGCAAACAATCGCGATCCCGGTCGGGTTTTCGCTCATCCCTGTCGTTCTCGGCATGATGGGGCACATGATGAACTCCGTCGTACTCGGAGTCGTGTTCGCCGTAGTTTTGGGGCGCTTTCTTTCCACTCCGGTTGTCGGAGCTGTTGTTGGTGCACTGTATGCGCTCGTGATTTTCTTCGTGATGTGGTACATCGCACTTCCATTTATTGATCCAGTGATACTGAGCCTGAATCCAGTGGTGTTTGCACTCTCTCACATGATGTGGGGCGCGGTGCTCGGCGGTATGGTTGCTCGAAATGCATCTCGATAACACTATGGAAACACATTACGACCTCATCATTATTGGTTCCGGTGTAGCGGGGCTTTCTGCTGCCGTGTATGCGAGTCGGTACCGCATGAAGGTGCTTATCATTGGTGAAGTGTTCGGCGGAGAGACTGCGAGTGCGGGAAACATCGAGAACTATCCCGGCGTCAAACCCATCGACGGATATGCGCTCGCCTCGCTCATAAAGGAACAAGCGGTTGCCCTTGGTGTTGAAGTGAAAAACCAGAAAGTCGAGAAGGTCGAGAAAAACAACACCAAGCACTGTTTTACCGTCCATACAAAAAATGCGCAGTTCAATTGCAACACGCTACTCTTCGCCGTCGGCACAGAACGGAGACGTTTGGGATTGCCAAATGAAAAAGAACTGACAGGCAAAGGAGTCCACTACTGCGTGACGTGCGACGGCCCTGTTTACAGCGGAGAGACGATAGCGATAGTTGGTGGTGGCGACGCGTCGGTCAAAGGCGCAAACCTCGCCGCCGAGTATGCAAAGAAAATTTATCTCATTATCCGCGGAAAGGAGGTGTCAGCTGAAGCGATAAATCTCGAACAGTTGAAGAAACTCGGAGATAAGATTGAAATTATTGCCGAGACTGAAGTAAAAGAATTGATCGGCAAGGAAAAGCTCGAAAAGATAGTGCTTTCAAAACCATTCAATGGATCTCCGGAGCTAATCGTGCGAGGGCTCTTTGTAGAGGTCGGAGCACTCCCGAATGTGTCTCTCGCCCAGTCGCTCGGTGTCGAGCTTGACGAGCGAGGGTACATAAAGGTCGACAATATGATGAAAACGAATGTTGATGGGGTGTTTGCGGCGGGGGACACCGTCAATCACTTCGGGGCGTTCAAGCAAGACATTACTGCCGCGGCGTTGGGCGCTGTCGCCGCGACGACCGCCTACGGTGATCACAAAGTTCATGGCGAACTGTGCGAATATCACAGTATGCCACCGATGCCGATACCTAACGGCTAATCATTATTAACCTTATTCATTAACTAACAAAAAATATGCAAAATATGAAACAAATGATGCTTCCGCTCTTAGTACTCGCTGCCCTCGTTATCACCGCGATCTCGTTTGCATGGCAAGGAACTGCGATGCATGCGCAGGTATCGGTAGAAGAGGCAAAATTCCACGCATTGCAAAGCTCGTACTTCAACCTCTCCAAGCCAGAGCGCGAGGCGGCAGTCACAGGATCGGATCTGAATAAGCAGCTAGTGCAAATCCAAAACTACCCGTCGGAACTTCTACGCCTCAAACTTGTTGGCGTTGGCAAAATTCTCGACGGTATATTCCTCGCTCTCCTTTCCATCGCCTTCCTCCTGTTTATGATGCCAATTCGTTTGGCAAAATTAATTCGGGACGGAAGGTAGAGGTCGAGGTTACTAAAAATAATTATATAAAACTATGGATTCAAAATTTGGTACGTGCACAATGTGCAATCACGAACATAAAGAAGCAAATGGCTCATGCGGATGTGGATGCGGTGCGGAAAAAAAGGAGGGTGCCGCAAAAGTGTGCACTATGTGCAATCATGAACATAAGGCTGATGGAGTCTGCGATTGCGGATGTGGGAAAAAGTAACTAGCGGAACCGCCCGATCCTCGCGGCTTGGGCGGTTTACTTCTCTTAATCTATGAACACCATTAAATCAGTTTCGTTTTTCGGATGCGCATGCGGAAATGCAGGAGACACCCATGTTGAGGCCGCACGCGAAGTGGCGAAGCTCGTAGCGAGGAGCGGAAGAACAGTAGTAAATGGCGGCGGCCCTGGCGTGATGCTCGCTGCGACGGAAGGCGCGAAGGCAGCCGGGGGCCGCACGGTCGCCGTGTACTATCGTCCCGAGCTTACGACATCATTTGTCGGAGAAATTGCTGCGAATCATGCCGACGAGCGTTTCGAGGAAGCGAATTATGTACTTCGGACAAAGAAACTGCTTGAATTAAGCGACGTGAATATCGCGTTCAATGGCGGCACGGGTACCATATCAGAATTTGGCATGGCGTGGGGACTCGCTCGTTTGTATTTCGGTCATCATAAGCCGCTCATTCTCTACGGGGATTTCTGGAAGCCGATCATGGACTCCTTCAAGAGCAATATGTTGGTGCGACCGGAGGAATACGAAGTCTTTACTATTGTCTCTTCACCCAAAGACGCGCTCGCGGCGATAGAAAAGTACGAAGGTGTACTTACCAAGAACCGTCACGAGCATACCAGCTGTAATAATTCCGAGTGCCACTTACTTTTGTAACAACGAGGCGCATGCGAGAAGAAACACCATGAACACATCAGAGACACAAACACCCGCAATCATTATCATACTCGGAGCAACCGGCGATCTCGCTGCTAAAAAGATATTCCCTTCTTTGTGGCACCTCTTCAAGCATGATCGTTTGCCACCACATTTTTCGGTAATTAGCGTCGCCCGGCGAGATCTTTCTGTTGATGAATTTCGCGCTATCGTGAAAGATGCTGTCCTCAATCACGGCGGGATATCGGATGAGTCCTCATTTGAGGCGTTTCTTGCGCGGTTCGAGTACCACACGGCTTTATTTGAAGACGCGGACGCTTTTCAATCACTTGCTCTGCGGATTACCGAGACAGAGCGTTCGTGGGGTATATGCGGTAATAAGTTGTTCTATCTTGCGGTTCCGCCTTCTGCATACGAAGAAATTTTTAAGAACTTGGCAGGCGCTAGACTCAACGAACCATGCGGAGGAGAGAGCGGCTGGAGTCGCGTACTTATTGAAAAGCCGTTTGGCTCAGATGAGAAGAGCGCACAGAAGCTCCAGGAACTTCTTCTCGCCTATTTCAAGGAAGATCAGATATATCGTATCGACCATTATTTATTCAAGGAGATCGTGCAGGGCATCGAACATTTTCGATTCTCGAACAATCTGTTTGAGAGCACGTGGGACAACACGACGATAGAACGCATTGACATACGCCTTCTCGAAGAAATCGGCATTGAAGATCGAGGCGCTTTTTACGATAGTGTCGGTACACTTCGCGATGTTGGGCAGAGTCATCTCCTTGCGATGCTTGCGGCTATCACCATGGATCCTCAGTCTCGGACGGTGGAATCCATACGTGAGAGCCGGGCAGACATTCTGGGACATATACGTCCATGGTCAGAGGAGATGATCCATGCGAACACGTTCCGAGCACAACACGAGGGGTATCAATCAATTGCTGGAGTGACGCTGAACTCGAAAACAGAGACATATTTCGCGCTCAAAACAGAATTGACGCACCAACGCTGGCGAGGCGTTCCCATCACACTCGAAGCGGGGAAAAGTGTAGGAGGTGCGCGCAAAGAGATCGTACTCACACTCAAGCACCCGCGTGTTTGTTTACTCTGCGAGGCCGGAGCTCATGGTGCCAACACCATAACGTTTCGACTCGAACCAAATGACGAAATCCTCATTCATTTCTGGACTAAGAAACCAGGATTCGAGCGCGAGCTCGAAGAGCGCACGTTTTCGTTTTTCCTCTACGAGAAGGAGACGAAAATGCAGTATGTCGAGGAATATGCAAAAGTCTTGAACGCCGCGTTTATTGGTAATCAAGCGCAATTCGTTTCCAATGCAGAAATAGACGCTATGTGGAGATTTGTCGATCCCATTCTTGATGCATGGCGGCGCAATAGTGTGCCGCTTGCTTCGTATCCAAAGGGCTCGAAACCCGAGCCAATCTTTCTGATTTCAGCGCCGGATACAGATGAAAAGCGACGAGGGTCACTCGGTATAATTGGTCTCGGCAAAATGGGCGGGAGCCTCGCGAGGCGTCTTATGGAGGTTGGGTGGCATGTCGTGGGATTTAATGCGCATAGAGAAATCACTGATGCGCTCGTCGCGGAAGGTCTCGACGGAGCTTTTTCAATTCCCGAGCTTATATCAAAATTGCCCGCGCCTCGCCTTGTGTGGCTCATGGTGCCGTATGCAGCGGTCGACGACGTATTGAATGAATTGACGCCGCATCTCAACCCCGGTGATATTATTGTCGATGGCGGTAATTCGCCCTACCGCGAATCAATCCGGCGCAAAAAGGAACTTGAAGGAAGAGGTATTGAATTTCTCGATATTGGGGTCTCGGGCGGCCCGGGAGGGGCGCGTACGGGTGCATGCATGATGGTCGGCGGCCAAAAAGAAGCGTACGAAAGACTCGAAGACACCGGATTTTTCAAGGATACATGCGTCTCAAACGGATGGGCGTACCTCGGAGAGAGCGGTTCCGGTCACTACGCGAAGATGGTGCACAACGGTATCGAATACGGCATGATGCAGTCAATCGCCGAAGGGTTCGATCTATTGAAGCACTCCAAGGAATTCACTTTTGACCTCGCACAGGTTGCCGATGTATACGCACATGGCAGTGTAATAGTATCCCGCCTCGTCTCATGGTTACGGGACTCATATCAATCATTTGGTGTTGATCTCACAAAGATTTCCGGAAGAGCGGCGTCGAGCGGTGAAGGCAAGTGGACTATTGAGACAGGAAATCGAGACGGCATAAAATTGCCCGCGATACAGGCAGCACTTGATGTTCGAACAGCATCAGCGGAAAACCCATCGTACCAAGGGAGGATTATTTCGGCGCTCCGCGGGGCGTTCGGCCAGCATCCTGTTTCTCGAAGCGGTGACGAACCAAAAATCTTATAATTGGAGGCATATGGAGCTATCTGTGAATGAACGAGCGATCAACTGGGGAGCGCCCTGGTATTGTCACGTGCCGAATCTCATCTCACTCGCGCGTCTTGTGTCGGCAATTCCAGCGGCTCTATTTTTGTACTTCAGATTCGATGCAATGTTCATTCTTTTGATGCTCTTTCAGATGTTTGGAGACAAAGCGGACGGCATGCTTGCGAGAGGATGGGGGGCAGAAACTCGTGTGGGGAGAAAACTCGACACAACCGCTGACCTGTTATTTTTTGCGAGCGTTGGATTTGTTGTCCTGCTCAATCCTGCATGGAATCGGATCGGGCTTCTGTATTTGCCGGGAATTATCTTCGGGATATATGTTGTCTTTCGCGGCATGGTGCGGGGAGCGGAATATTCATTTCCACGCAGACCAATTGATCATGTATCTTTTGTGCTCTACGCCGCTCTTGCATCGCTTCTCTATCTTCCCCTGTGGACCACCGTCGCGATTGCAAGCGTCGGCGCATTGTTAATTTTCGTATCCAGCATACTCTTACTACGACGCGCGTACACATAATATGGAATTTGTTACCACAACGCTTGATGCCATTGGGACGATTTCTATCGCCTTTGCCGCACTCGGCGTTCATCGTCGCGTCCTTTCCGAACGCAAGGTTGACAGACATGTTCTGAAGATTATGAAAGTTGAGCAGAGCATTGGCATCATCGGCATACTCTGCATCGTGCTTAGTTACAGTCTTAAAATATTCGCATAACGTGATTTGCCATGAACAAACTTATCTTTGTCTATAACGCCGACTCAACGTTTTTTGCTGTTGCAAACGATTTTGTGCGGAAAATAGTCGCGCCCAACTCGCAGGAATGTAATTTGTGCAAAATTACGTACGGGGTTATCGGCAAAAAGGAGGAGTGGAGCGAGTATCTTGCAAAGTTGCCCATGGAGAAAGCATTTCTCCACAAAGATGAATTTCGGCGCGAGTATCCAAGCGAGGCGCAGACCGAGCTACCGGCGATATTCAGTGAGGGCAAAGGCACTCTTTCCATTTTCATGTCGGCGCAGGAGATGAATCAGGTGCAATCTATCGACGAGTTGATCAGCGCAATTAATAAAAAACACCCTCAATACTAAGTAAATAAATCTGTATGCAGAACGAGCACGTGCACAAGGACGAAACTACGCTGAATTACGACTACATAACTGACGGGATTTATGTTGGTTCAAATCAGTGTTGTGTTCTCGGTCTTGCTGCTGTCTTAAAAAAAGAAGGGATTGCGGCAGACATTTCACTTGAGGAAGCGCGTCTCGACCAGCCATTCGGAGTAGAAGCGTATCTCTGGATGCCCATTAAAAATCATACGGCACCGACTCCCGATCAGCTTGCGCTCGGCGTTCGCACACTGCAGACTCTCGTAGAACAAGAAAAGAAAGTGTACGTGCACTGTCAAAATGGTCACGGTCGAGCACCAACCATTGTGGCGGCGTATTTAATTTCCAAAGGACTGGGCGTGGATGAGGCGATTGCTCTCGTAACAGAAAAAAGACCAGCCGCACACCTGCAGGACGTTCAGCGAACGGCACTCGAAAATTTCTCACGCCTGGCACGGGTTTTATAAGCAAGGTGCTTACTCGCTACCTTTTGGATTAGGATTATGGAGAGCCGCTGTCTCATTCAATGCATTCGAGACGGCGGGATTCATGCACGCGGACGGAAGGGTGGGCCAAGTTCATTTGCATTTGCGCCTCGGGCATTTCCGCTAGAGTGCTTTTTGGCTTTTGCATGCAAGGAGGCAGAAAACCGGAAGTGAAATGCGACATACAAACGACGCGCAGCCGCGCTTCTCGCGGCTGACCCATGCGCCTGCTTCGAGCAGGCGCATGCGTAAAATGGATGCCATCTGGCGGGCAGGTATCTCGCTAGGGAAAGCTGGACCGAGGCCGGCCCGCGCAAGCGGACTAACCAACTATGTACGAGAAATCGGAAGTGAAATACTGACCGCGGGTGGGGGGAGCTGCAGCGCGCTAGGAGGCTCCAAAAGCCGAGGCACGAACCCGAACGGAGCGGCGGATAAATGAGACCCGCTGCAAGCTAGCAAACCTGAAACCGATACAAAGACGAAGCGAACGGGCGCACCGCGAGGCAATAAATATAATCGAGGGTTTTTGGAGCACTGGCGCGATGGAGCGGGGGGTGGGTGTGCCCACCCCACTCGATGGAGCGCCGCAGGCGCACCGATACTGCCGGACGAGCCCTAGCGAGATACCTGCCCGCCGGATGGCGGGTAGTAACTAAACATCGAGACGAAGGCACTGTTCGCAACCCGTGGCATCCGCTATTGCATCCCTGCATCCAAACGGCTCACATACCCGTTATGTGAGCCGTTTGCCCCCGCCCCGCCGCCCATTCAATTTTCAAAAACCCCCGCGAAATGAGATGAGAAATGGAGACGGCGGGGCGGGGGCGGGCACGGAGTCGAATCGGACCACTCCCGTACAAAGCCACCACGCGCGCGGAGCGCGCGAGATCAGGGGTTGGTAAAATAGGTTCGAGCGTGGTTGTATAGAGTCATGAGACCTTGAGACCCGATGCATGTCATCGGGTCTTTAGGCATCACCGGGTCCCGGCGGAGGATCGAACGGCGGAGCGTGTGCAAGCCAACAGGCGAGACAGTGAGCCGGTGCCTAGACCGAATCGAGCGACGGCGCGATGAGAGGCGAGGAGATTCTCCGCAGTGTCACATTCAGAAACTTCCTCGGCCCACAGTGCCAGCTCGTGCAGGATATACAATAGAAGGATGATGCCGCGACTGAGACCGAAGGAACATTTGTATATGGACTTGCTCATCATGGTGAGCAGTGTCGCGGCTGCGTGGATGCTCACCGCGACCGACGTTGTTGGGCTTCTTCTGGATATTTCGAATGAATTTGAATTGGTCGCGATATTCGTCGCGGGATTTTGCTTCGTATCAATCTTCACCATTCTGCCAGCGACCGTCGTTCTGGGGCAGTTTGCCATTGAGCAGTCGCTCCCGCTCGTCGCAGTAATTGGAGGCATGGGCGCACTCTGTGGCGATTACGTTATCTTTCGCTTCTTCCGGAACCGCATCTCAGGCGACATGCACTACCTTGCCTCGCTCCCTGTTCTCAAACAAATCAAGCACTTCCATCGTTTGCGCGTCTCGCGCTGGCTTTTTGCGATCATCGGGGCGATTGTCATAGCCTCCCCTCTACCGGATGAGGTGGGGCTCGCCATGATGGGGCTCACCACGATAGGTGCACGCCTCTTCGCCGTTCTTTCTTTCTCTCTAAACACTATTGGCATTGTCTTGATCGGGCTTGTCGCGCGCGCGATTGCTGGCTGAGGAGGGAAGCTGTGGATTGCTCGTTTGGTGCACTGCGCGAGGCGTACAATGCAAATATATCGGTCTAACTCATTTTTCTATGAGACATCTTTTTATCAGCCGAGCATTCATGGTCGGAATTTTGGCCGCGGTGCTCGTGCTCCCGTTTTTTATCGATGCATTAGAAGTTCCGCGTGTGCCACTGGTGCCCGACGTTCCGGGGATCAAAGCACCTCATCATCCTGCGAGTCCTCGAGGGATAGAACGAATCTCCTCGTCCTTTTCTTCGCTCCTTGGACGAGCGTGTGAAGGCATGGCTGTTCGCGGCGTGGGACGTATCGGGGGCATTACACCCGGTTTTTGTGAAGAAGGCGAGACGCCCCCGCCCCCGCCTCCGCCCGAAGAAGAGGGAAGCATCCTTATCAACGAAATCATGTACAGTCCTGACGGCACCGACACTGATCATGAGTGGGTGGAGGTGTGGAACGGGACGGACAGCGCGGTGGATTTGACCGATTGGGTCTTCGCTGACAACCAGGGGAATCATGGGCTCGCGCTCGCTTCTGGTGTCATCATTGTCGATGCGGGAGAATATTTCGTCATAGCAGATGATGCCGCGCAATTTCTCGCGGACTATCCTGATTTTGCCGGAGTACTCTTTCAGAGCTCTTTTTCGCTCGCAAACTCCGGCGAGACGATTTCGGTTAAAAATGCGGAGGGTGAGGTTGTCGACGAGGTAACCTATGCACCAGAGCAGGGTGCCGATGGCGACGGCGACTCGCTCCAACGCACGCCGGAAGGTGCATGGGAGCCAGCCGCGCCGACGCCGGGCGGGGAAAACGTCACCTAAATAGTTTCGCGCGGCACTGGCCGGGAGTAGAATGGCCTCATGCGCGCCAAAAAGCTCTCGTGGCGTGAGGTCCACGCGCTCTCAAAGACGCTCGCGCGCAAAGTGCGCAGGAGTGCATTTGCGCCGAATTGCCTCATTGGTATCACGGTGGGAGGGCTCGTGCCCCTGGCGCTCGTCGCAGACGCACTGAAGACCAAGGACGTCGTAACAATCTCCGCGCGCTCGTACCAAAAAAAGCGGCAGGGGAAACTGCACGTAACGGCACTCCCGAAGATCGATCTGCGCGGCAAGCGCGTTCTCCTCGTCGACGAGATAGCCGATCGCGGGACAACCCTTAAATACCTCGCGGCGCTCATAAAAAACAAGTACAAGGCGAAAGAAGTGCGGACCGCGACCCTTGTCGTGAACACCAAGAACTGCACGTTCATGCCCGACTTTTTCGTACTCGAGACGCGAATATGGATCGTGTTTCCGTGGGATACGTGAAGTTTGAGCGCAGTTGGAGTAGGCCTGATATAATCTTCCCATGAACATCCGTGCAGTCTCGGCTCGAGAGGTATTGGATTCGCGCGGAAATCCCACGGTGGAGGCCGACGTGATTCTCGAAGACGGGACTCTTGGCAGGGCGATCGTTCCCTCAGGAGCGTCTACTGGCGCGCACGAGGCACATGAATTGCGCGACGACGATAAAAGCCGATACGGTGGCAAGGGGGTTTTGAAGGCTCTCGCGAATATCGAAGATGAAATTGCGGAAGTAGTTGTCGGCAAAAATGTTGAGGCGCAGCGCGAAGTAGACGAGGCAATGATAGCGCTCGACGGCACAGAAAATAAATCGCGATTGGGGGCGAATGCCATTCTTGCGGTCTCCTTGGCCGCCGCTCACGCGGCGGCTCGCTCAAAGAGCGTTCCGCTCTTCGAGTACGTGCGCTCACTCTCTTCGCACAATCCCGTGCTCACCCTTCCCTTGCCACAATGCAACGTCTTGAACGGCGGCGCACATACAAATTGGGAATCGACCGACATCCAGGAGTTCATGCTCATGCCCGTAGGTGCCGAGAGTTTCCGGGAAGGACTACGCATGATAGCGGAAACGTTCCATGCTCTTAAGAGTGTCCTCAAGGAAAAAGGCTATGGCACCACAGTGGGCGACGA
>Ga0210057_1003993_pt1 | contig 19938 bp, 20 predicted proteins | sample CryGeyCG2114_010_2_FD_183968 | JGI IMG/M metagenome (GOLD analysis project Ga0210057, IMG submission 183968) | Groundwater microbial communities from aquifer - Crystal Geyser CG10_big_fil_rev_8/21/14_0.10 (SPAdes) (version 2) | ecosystem: Environmental > Aquatic > Deep subsurface > Groundwater ...
TATGGAAGTTGGATTTTGAGTAAGTCTTTTGAAACTCAGAAAAAGGAGTTGTTATTCAAATTAGTTGCATATAATATTGATAGGAAGTTAATTATCTCTTTGGTGATTGGAGGAATTCACCAAAGCCCTAATAACTATCTAATATAGAATTTAGTTTAATCCGCCCCCCTCGCCGGCCCTCACCATCGCTTTGAGCCCGAGAGTTTAGCTTTCACATGCAAACACTTTATATTTACTTCATAAAAAGCATAAAAAGAAAAGTTTAAATAATGAATTTCCTAAAAGTATACATATGTATCAAAAAGGAAACAAAGAACTAGAAATAATTTCTCTTTTTAGAGGAAATTATAAAAAAAGATTTTATTTAAGAGAAATAAGCAAAATAGCGAATATGCCTCTAAAAACTTGTCAAAATACTTTATCAAAATTAGAGGAGTCTAAAATACTTAAAAGTAATGTTGAAGGTAAGAATAAATACTTCGCCTTAAATTTAGAAAATATAAAAACAAAATTATATTTACAGCATGCTGAAATTTATCAAACAGATAAATTCATAGAAAAGCATAAGTTGATTAAAACTTTCCTAAAATCAACCAATACTGCTGCCACCATAATAATTTTTGGAAGTTTTGCTAAATCGCTAGAAAATAAAAATTCAGATTTAGATATGCTTATTGTTTCAAACAAAGCTGAAGCTCTTTCTAACCATTTGTTACCCTCCAAATTACACAAAATAAAGATGTCTGAAAAAAATTTCCTAAAAGCAATCAATCAGCAAGAAAATTTAATTAAAGAAATAGAAGAAAACCACATAATCCTAAACAACCATTCTTTTTATGTAAATATAATGTGGAATTACTATGGAAACTAATAAATTAAAATGGTGTTTTAAAATAAAGGACGGATTAAGAATAATAGAACCAAATGAAAGGCTTGCAAAGTCTTACCTTGAACAATCTAAAGCTTCATTATTAAGAGCTAAGAAAAATTTTGCAGATAATGATTTGTTCTGGACAACAATTACAATATATTATGCAGAATACTATGCTATATACTCCTTTCTTCAAAGTATTGGAATCAAATGTGAAAACCATGCTTGTTCAATCCTAGCTGTAAATTTCCTTCTAGGAAATGAAATAATAAAAACAATTAATGAACACAAAACTAAAAGGATTGATGCACAGTATTATATGAAAATTGGCAAAGAAAAAGAAATTGAAAATATGATTGTAGAAGCCCAACAGTTTATCGTATATTTCGATGAATTAACTTCTAACACCTCTGAAAAAGAAATTGTAAAGTATAGAGAAAAACTCCAACAAGAATTAAAAAACTAATCCAATCCCTAAACAATAAATCTCTACCACAAATAAAATTCCTCCACACAACAATTAATTATTATTATTATTATTATTATCCCTGCCCTCGCCACTGCCCTCACTTTGAGCCCGAGAGTTTAGCTTTCACATGCAAACATCTTATATTTACTTCATAAAAAGCATAAAAAGAAAAGTTTAAATAGTATTGGTTCATAAATGGTACATATGGTTCAAAACAAAAACAATTTGGAATTGGAAATAATCCTAGTACTATTAAAAGATAGGGTACATCTAAGAGAAATAGCAAGAATTTTGAATGAATCCCATTCCACAATTTTAAGAAAAATTAATGAGTTATTAAAAGAAAATATCCTTGACTATAAAAAAATTGGGAAGAACAAAATTTTCTTCATTAAAAATAATCTGAAAGCTAAAAATTATATTTATACTGCTGAAATATATAAATCAAACAAACTATTAAAAAAACATCCAGAATTATCAATAATTTTTGAAGACATTAAAAAAAATTTCTCTAAAGGAATGATAATGTTATTCGGTAGCTATGCAAAAGGTAATCCCAAACAAGAGAGCGATATTGATATTTATTTAGACACGAATGACAATAAAATAAAAAATAAGATTCAGGAAATTAACTCAAAATTAAATGTAAAAACCGGAAAATTTGACACAAAATCTTTATTAATTAAAGAGATTATAAAAAACCATATAATAATAAGAGGGTTAGAAGATTTTTATGAAAGAACTAACTTTTTTAATGAAACTTAGAAAAAATAGGACAATTAAATTGGTAGAACCATCTGAAGAAATGAAATTATCATATTTAATTAAGGCAGAAAACTGTCTTAAATCTGCAAGAATATTATTCCGAAACCAGTTATATGAAAATTCAACTTCTGAAGCTTATTATTGTATGTATAATTCCTTACTCTCTTTATTATTTAAAATTTGGATTAAATCTGAAAACCATTCAGCTTCCATAATCCTTTTCAAAAGACTATTTATGAATGAAGAATTACTAAAGATAATTTCTTGGGCAAAAAAAGAAAGAATAGATAAACAATATTATGTAGAAACTCAACAAGCAACTGATGTAACAAAAGAATCTTGCAATAAAATGATACTAAAATCTGAATACTTCTTGATTAAAATGAAACTCTTGATAAAGGAGCTTAGCAATGAGGAAGTTAATTCTGTTAGAAATTCTTTTACCGAATTATTAGAATAATCCGCCAGATCAATACTATGCCCCAATCATATAGAGAAAAACTCCAACAAGAATTAAAAAACTAATCCACTCCCACAAACAAAATTCCGCCGCCTCGCAACAATTAATTATTATCGTTACTTTCGCCTTGTCCACGTTCATTAATTTTTTGAAGAAAATTTGCACGCATGAGTTCAACTTTTACCTTATCTTCAGGTGAAATATAATTTTGAAAGATTTTCAGGATCTTTCACCACATAATTTGGTTTACTAAAATACAGTGGCAAAGTTAAATTAACTGTAGTCTTTATTTCATGAATTGTCAAAATTTCTTCATTTCCTAAGATAGAACAATTATAAATAAAATCTTCTTCACTAATTTGCCCAACTTCAAAATTTATATCTTGAGGATAGATTCCCAAGGGAATAATTTTATAACCAAGATTATCAAGAGTTTCATGAACGAATTTTTTAGTGTCCCAACTTCCACTTTTTCCAACTCCGGGAATATCATAAAAACCGTCATCTCCAAAGGGACACCTAAAAAAGAAATACTCTCTATTTTTCCCTGCAAGATCATATGCTTGGTTAATTAAGTAATCAGTTCTTCTCAATTCATCTTCAATTTCAGAATGGGATAATTCAGAAAGGTGTTTATGGGAATAACCATGATTACCAACTATGTGCCCCCCTTTAATTATTCTTACCAAATCTTTTGTATAATTGCCTGAATCAATGCCACATCTCGTTTGAGGATCTTCCATACAACTGCCAAGAACAAAAAAAACAGCTCTACGATCAGAATTTAACAAATCCAGTATAGAGCCTAAACATTCATTAGGGCCATCATCTATTGTTAAATAAAATCCTATAGTTTCACCTTTCTGTGAAAACTTGGGAACCTTTTTAAATTTTATAGGGGCAGATAAATATGCTCTTTTATTTTCAAGATTTTGTTGATATAATTCAATTCCTCCAAAAGCTAAAGCTCCCGTACCCACTAAAGCTCCTCCGACTTTCCTCAAAAAATTTCTCCGACTTTCTTTCTCATTATTTCTATTTAGTTTCATATAACTTCTCTAGAAATTAACTTTATAAAGTTTTCTACAATAAAGTAGTGAAATTATTTATTGAATCCTGCAGTTCCTCTTAACCAAATCTCTCCCCCAGAATAAATATAAACATATCTATTTGCCCCTGAAAATGCCACATTAGTAGTGCCGTTCAACTCCAAAGTACAACCATTCTGAACATATAAATTTCCTGCAACACTCAAGCTTTCATCAACAAAAGAACAAGAAGAACTACAAGTCCAATCTCCAGAACCTGGCGGGGAACAAGAATCTATTAAGGTATAAGCAACAAATAATTGAGGTTTAAAGTTAGAATCTTGAGAATAAAAATAATCTTTAATGTCCAAAATAGGTCTTCCATTCCCAACGCTATCATTCGTATCATTATACATAATTAAAGCAAATGAAAAAACATCGTCACTTAAGCTATTAGAAAAATCGGAAACAGCCAGATCATTTAAGGAAACATTAACAAAATTTTCACTAACATCATTTAAATTAGTACTTCCATAAGTATAATTATTTTGAAAAGAAGTATTATAATAAATCGACCTACAATTATCTGAAAATTCAAACATGTCCTTAAGAGAATTAGTATTAGACGTGTTTACAGAGTATAAATTTATTTCATCATAAAAAGAATTATCAATCTGTGTACTATTTGCCTTAACCCCAAACAAAATTGAAGAAATATTGGCATTATCTGGTAAGTCTGAAAGATTAAATTCAATATAGGAAAGAAAAGTCCGATCATAACTACCAAAATAATCCCCATTTCCATAACCCGCAAATAAAAAACTACTATTTTCATTTTCTCCCGTAACTCCATCCAAATTATTGCCTTGACAAAACACTTGGCGAAGCCAACCATCGTAAAAAATTCCAAGATCATAAGAAGAATTAATTACTTCAATAGTTTTATCTGCTTTAGTTGTATAACTTATTATTAATTCAGGATTATTCAATGATTCCTGGGAGCTAATATTTATTTGCCATTCGCTACCTAAAGAAGAGGAAAAAATTCCAATAAAAAAACTATCTGATTGTCCTGACAAAAGAGAATTATATAAATCCGTAGAAGCCGAACTATAAAGTTCATTATTATAAACTCCTTGCGTAGGAATATTAAGGTTTTCTAAATAATACCCATAATCATTTATATCATTAAATAATGAAGCATCACAAGTTGGAGGATTTGTCAAAATAGATAAATTTGTAAAGAAAAGGTTGCCGGGAGTGCCTGAAACTGAATCGACATTTAAACTTAAATTAACATAATTTATTGAAAATAAATCACTTGAATTAATAGAGCTGACATTAAATCCAATATAACTATCCATGTAATGATCTACTACATCATAAGAATCACAACTTTTATAATAAGACGTTATAGAAAGATTACTATCTGTATTGTAACAAGTATAAGAAGTTGATGATGTACACCAATTTATTTCTTTGTATATAAACCCATCTAAAGGAATTGCACTATCCACGTCTCCAACAGTTACTGTGTCATCAATTATTATCGGAGCAATAGCTGAAACTAACCAATCCATAGGAACATAGGACTCTATAGTCAAAGTTGCATCAGAGTTATAAACTAAAGACCTATTAAATATAATCAAATCGTCATTAAAATCCCATGCTTCTGCTGGGGGAATATAAAAGATTATTTCTTCATTTTTTAAAAATAAAATATCTGAACTAGTATTGATCTCTTCTCCAATTTTAAAATCACTATTGTCTATTAATATTGTTAATCCTTCAGAAAATTCTATTTTTTGTTTAAACAAAAAATACTTCTTACTAAAATTCAAAAAAGATTTATTATTTAAAATTAATTTTTCCTTCAAAGTATCCATATTATAATCATATGAAAGATCTATATCTTCTCCAAAAGCATCCAAATAATTAAAGTTATTTTTAGTAACAAATTCAAAAGAATCGTAAGAATATCTCAAAACACTTTTCTGTCCAAAATCAAAATAACCTATTTCTTGAGGTTGGAAAGAAATAGAAAAATTTTTATAAATGTATTTTATTGGATAACTTGAAGAAAAATTTTTATTAAAATAAACTTGATAATTATTTTTCAATCCCCCATAATAAGAATTATTTATTTCTTTTATGTCTAAATCTATCTTTTCCCAATCAGTTCCATTGTAAAAATTTTTTGGTTTATTTGATATTTTAGCTAATTTTTTATTAGGATAACCATCAAAACAATAAATATCATAATCTCTACCAGAATTACATAAATACTCTTCTCCAAAGTTTTCAGAAGATTCCTTAATATCTTTAAGATTTGTTAAATTATCAAGATTAATTTTTATATCTTCTTCCCCCCCAATAACAACCTTCCCATCATTTCCTAAAACATCAACAGCCAAAACAAGCACCAAAACAAAAGCCAACGCCAACGAAATCTTCCAGAAACTCATTCGCCCATTTTTATCAAAAACTAATTTACCAAAAACATTTTTATTTTTTACAACACAATTATTTCCTTTCTCTTCTCCCATCATTTCATCTCCTTTTTACTTTCTCACCCATTTTTATAAATTTAATACTCTAAATTCATGAACTATTTTTCAAACTTCCCAACTACTCTTTTAATTTCTTCACCTGCAATCTTAAAATCTTTCATTCCCTCCTTAATAGTTTGAAACGAAACTTCATCATCAATATCTCCATATTTATGAACTAAAACATTTCTAAAGCTTTTCATTTCTCTTATTAGAGAAATTGTCTCTTTATTAAATATTTTATTTTTTCCCAAATTATCTAAAAGATTGTCTTCAACTTCGGGCATTCCAAGTTTCAAATCTGAATTAATTATAGCACAAATATCTATCAAAAGTTCAACAGCAAATTCTACCTCTTTATAGACTGCATTTTTTATCAATTTCGAGGATTTAAATTCTTCAACATCATCCGGGGTATTTTCATTAATAAAATCCAAAGCTGTTTCTAATTGTGTTAATTTTGATTTAATTATTTCTATCCTTAAAGTCTTCATCAGCTAATTTGCTCCATTTTTATATAATCATAATAAATTTTTTTAAAATGAGAAAACTTTTTAATAATTTCATATGCAATATCGTAAACAAAACTTAAATCTTTTGCATAGACAATTTTTCCCTTCAAAATCTCCTTCTGAACAAACAAAGGCAAATCTTGGAATATTTTAATATCAAAATTATCAGAAAGCTTAGATAATAATTTCAACCTAAACTTAAATCTTTCATTTTTATCACCTTCATAATAAATTGCAAAATCATAATCAGAATCTTGATTCGCAGAACCAGAAATTTGAGAACCATAATGAACAATAAATTTCACTCTATCAAAATCAGAAAAATTCTTCAATTTACCCAATAAAAATTTGACATTTTTATCCATCTTTAAACTAATAAATCTAACTTTAAATGCTTTATGATATCTTAAAAATTAATAAATTATCCTACGAAAAAAACAACGCCAACGAAATCTTCCAAAAGCTCATTCTTCCGTTCTTATCATAAACCAACCTTCTAAAAATATTATTTCTCATTTTTCACCTTTTTTATTTTTTCTCATCATCCTCTATTTTAAAATTTTCCTCTTCAATTTTAAACATAATTTAATATTTAAATTTACGCTCATACTCTTTATGTGACATCCAATCCAATAAAACACTTATCACGATTACTTTCCCGCCTTTAATGGAATATATCAATCTCCAAGCATTAGGTAAATCATATTTCCAAAGATTAGATATTTTATATTTAGAGACATATTCCTTAGGAATTAAATTTTTTCGTATTTGAATTCCGCAAAAAGCGTTTTTCTCTATATTATCCATAGCTTGATTAATAAATTTAAATAATTCTCTTTCAGAAGAATCTCCTTTTTCTAAATTATAAAATGAGGTTTTTATAGAATCATCTGCAAATCTTATTTCAGAGGACAATATCATTTTATTAATATCCTTTTCTCCTTGTTAAATCCTGTCTTTTAAAATAATAATATGCAGAATCAGGATAATAAATCCAACCTATTTTCCCTTCTGCATCAACAGAAATTTTATGAGAATAAAGTAGATAATCAATTATAACACAAAAAGTCTGATACATGACTTTTTTCGGCAAAGATTCCCATAATGCTAATTTTTTATACTCTCCATCATGTTTTCTAATAAATTCCTCGACCATTAAAACAGTATCTAATCTAGGAAATCGTAATATTTTTTTCACAATTTCTCCATTAATCTTTTGTACCATATTATATCAATAGATATAACCTTATTTAAAACTTTCTTAAGATAAAAAATTCCAGAAACTCATTCTTCCGTTCTTATAATAAACCAACCTGCTAAAAATATTATTCTCCATTTTTCACCTTTTTTTCTTCTACAGTATCCTCTTCTTTATATCACCAATAAGTTTTTCAACCTTATTAATATTTTCGGCAACTGATTTCTTGTCTAATTTGATAAAAAAACTAACCTCTCCATAATCTGCCTGTAACCTCAAATCATACAATTCACGAAAAATTTTATAGTAATCTTCTCCCAAAAACTCTGCAGATATTTCCCATAATTTCCGATGATTTTTAGGTATCTTAATATTTTGGTAAATAAAAAAAGCGCTGACAGCTCTTTCAAATGCAAAATATAACCTATTGGCAGAAGTCTTTAAACTTGAGTTAAGATTATTTTTAGAAACTTTCAAAAACTCTTCTGCAATCTCCAGTTCATCTAAAAATTTTTTCTCCAATTTCAACACCTCTTTTTCTTAAACTATCTATATTTTTCACCTTATAACTTTTGTTAAAAAAATCAACTGCCTCTCCTTTAGTCTTAGGCAAAAAATTATTCAAATAAGAATAACAATATGCTAAATTAATAACTGCATTGTCAAATGCGTTCTTGTCTTTTTTATTTTTTAATACCTCAAAAAACCAATCAAAATATTCAAAATATTGTTTTTCGATAAGATTATCAAAATTAATAAACGAAGACTGATAAACCACCAATCCTTTTTGCAAATCTTGAAAATTTAAATCTCCCTTATGTAAGTTAAGAATAACTCCAAAAACCCTCTCAATTTTTTCCCTAAAAGGCATAAAAACACTGAAATCATCATCGATTAAATTTTTTCCGACTAAAAGCAAATCAATATCGTTAAAAGATTTATTATTCATAGAACTTCCAAATAAAACAACAAAATCTACTTTTCCAGATATCTTTGAAATATTTAAAACAAAAAATTTCACAATAAGTTTAACAAATGGATTCAAAATTTTAAATTTCACAGAGTCAAAATAATATTTAAATTGAGCAGTATAATTATCAAGATTCAGTTTAACAAGTTTTTGATTTCCAATTTTTTGTATATTTACAAAACCATTTCCTTCAAGCCAGCTAATAGCAGAAAATGAAGAATTTCTCCCAGAATTTGATTCAAAAATAATTTGTTCAATGGATTTAGCTTCATAAGGATTCTCAAATAGAACATCCATTATTTTAAGCATACTTTTTTGGTATTTCATAGTATTATTTTAATACATATTAATACTATTTTTGTACTTATAAACCTTCCCATTTATCTTCTCTCATCATTTCATCTCCTTTTTATCTGTTCTTATTTTACGAACAAATGTTCTCATTTTACGAACAAACTCCTCTCCTTTTTCCAAAATTTCTAAAACCTCTTCCTTAGAAATATTAACAACATCACGATAAATAAAATTATTCCTTTTTTCCTTATGTTATCAAAATACTCTATAATTTCTTTATCAAAACTAACAATTTTTAAAAATTCAAAAGTATTTTTATGATGTTCCTTCCCAATAGCTCTAAAACCATAAAAATTCATTAATTTGTTTCCTGCTCTTAGCACGGCTTCATAAATTACGGCCATCCCCCTATCATAGTTACCTGTCTCAATTCCCTTTTTAGCAAAATCCAAATCTTTTTCAGCCAAACTAATATCAAAATCGCTTTTTTCAACTTTTTCAATTTTATTATTTTTTAATAATTCGTCGAAGTTCATTTTCATCACCTTTTAGTATAATAATCTTTTTTTTGAAAATATCTTTAACAAATCCCGTTTCTTTTTCTTTTATCAAATTATCAACAATCCAAACAACAGGGTTAACATCTTTTTTTATCACTTTCTCAATAGGCTCCAAAATATTGTAAACCTCTCCTAATTTAATCTCACCAATAACCATTAAATCAACATCGCTATCCATACTATAAGTTCCATTAGCAAAACTTCCAAAAACAAATGCAAATTTAATTTTTTTACCCTGAAAAGATTTTTGAATTGGAAAATAAATAAAATCTGTTTTAATCAAAATATTTTTCAAGTCATTAATAAAAATACATTTCTCATTTAATCTGAAAATATTATTTTGTTTTAGAATAATGCCAAGATTGAACAAATTATCTAATTCTTTCTTCATAATACTTGAAGATAAGCTGAGTTTTCTTGAAATTTCTCTAAGACTTCCTCTGCCTGTCTCAACTAAAAAAAAAGCCCAATATCTTCACACGATTTTTCGATGTAAATAATTTCTCTATCATTTTTTCTTTTTTTCCATTCTCTTTAATTAAATGCCTCTTTTCTCACCCGTCGCCATTTCACTCTCTCTCCCAACCTCCAACCTCAACATCATTCACTAACTAACCTTAATCACCAATCTTGAATTAGGATTATCCCAATAAATTGCTCCGCCACCAAGAGAAATATTAGCCCCCGCGTTTGAAACATTAACATTTCCCGCAACATCTAATAATTGAGTAGGTGTCGCAGTTCCTATTCCCAACTTCCCTCCGTTATTAATATAATTATCAGCAGAGGCAACTCCACTCAACCTACTAACTACAATATTATTCTGATAAAGGTCAAAGACGCCGTCATCAGCACTATCATAAATTCTAGCTAAAACATCTCCACCATCATTTCTTCCATCCTGCAAAGTTATATCATCTGAAGCATTCAAAGCACCAGTATTGCTAACAGTAAAAACATTACCAAGAAAATGATTCCAGAAATACATATAATTAGAACCACTTGCTAAATTCATTGTTAAAGAAATTACATTTTTAGTCGCAGGAGTTGAATCTGAATCTTCACTAACTCTAAAATATGAATAACTTTGGTCAGCAGGTTTTTTTAAATCTAGCACTCCAAAACCAGTAGTTGTTCCCATACTCAAATAACCAGCATCATTTAATAAAAATGTTGGAGAACCTGTCGTATTGGTAATATTCAAATTCCCAACAACTGTAAGTTTTTGATTAGGCACACTTGTTCCTATTCCGACATTGCCATCACCTTCAATTATTATTTTATCTGTTAAAGCCCCTCCAGTAGTTAATGTGCTAAAAATTAAATGTCTCTCTGCACTTGAACCATCAACGATATTCTTTATTCTTCCAGTTGTTGCAGTACTCGACGCCGAGGAAAAATCAAAAGAAGTTCCTGTTCCTGCTGTTGAAGAAGCTGTTCTTAATAATAATGCAGTAGTATTTGTTCCTGATGCTCCTCCTGTTTCTATATGAAGTTTATATAAAGGCGTCGCAGTTCCTATTCCTACATTTCCCCCATTAGGATTAATTGCTAAGGTTTTATCATTTAATGCTCTTATTGTTGGGACATTTTCTCCAGAAAGTTCAACAGCTCCTGTTCCCGAAGAATTATAAACTCTTAATTTTTCATTTGTAGCTCCGTCATAAATTGCCAATAAACTATTTTGTGGACGAATATTTGTATATGCAGAATTAACTGTATCTGAAATTCTCCTTGTTCCTCCCAAAAAATAAATATCTCCTCCGTCCAAATAAATATCTGAAGCATTAATATCTCCATTAACATCTAACTTCTTAGCAGGACTCGCTGTTCCTATTCCGACTTGCCCGCTTGTATCAATAGTAACAGTATTTCCTCCAGCTCTCCTAAACTGAATATTATTTGAACCATCTAAATAAGTATTTGAAGCATCTGTGCTAATTACAAAATCATCCCCATTAGTATCTTCAACAATTAATTGTGGAGTTGTTCCAGTAATATTTATATTCCCTCCACTAACAGTTAATTTACTCGCAGGTGTTGTTGTTCCTATTCCGACATTAACACCACTTGTATCATTATAAATTGTTGTTGAAGTTGTCTGGAAAGGCGAACTTTTTTGCGCAGAGTAAGTTGAGTTATAAGTTGAATCATAAGTTCCATTATAAATTCCACCAATAACTGTTAAAATATTTCCAGAAGAATTAATTGAAGCATAAGTCGCATTATACGTAGATAAATAAGAATCATTATTAACCGCACCGGCATAAGTAACATTATAACTTCCATCACTTTGGTTATACAACAAATCCTTGACAGAAACACCATTAATCACAACATCTGTTCCGAAATAACCATACCTCCACTGATATGTTGCTGAACCTAAATCAAAAGTATTATCAAAATTCACATCAGGATTCAAAGAACCATTCACATTCAAATTGTTAACTCCCAAAGAAGTTATATTCACGGCAAAAAGTGTCTGCGCATAAACATTCCCATTAAGAATAGAAACACCTCCACTCTGCCAACCATTATTAAAATGAGTATCTCCAGAAATATTCAAACCAGAACCATCAGCATAAATAATATTATTCCCAATTCTTAAAAAATTAGTCAAATTAAGAGAATTAAATTGCGCAACATCATCTACACCATATTTAGCAGCATATGAAACGTTATAAGTTGAATCATAAGTTCCATTATAAATTCCACCAATAACTGTTAAAATATTTCCAGAAGAATTAATTGAAGCATAAGTCGCGTTATAACTTCCGTCTGTCATGTTGTAAAGCCATTCAGAAACAGCAACCTCTCCCAAATACAACTCGCCAGTAATATTCCCATCTCCCCTAACATTAAAAGTATTTCCAGGAGTCGAAGTATTAATTCCAATCAAAACAGAATTTGTATCATTATACAAACTTGTAGCAGTTTTTTGCCAAGGAGAAGCATAACCAGAATAAGTAGCATTATAGGTTGAATAAATTCCTGTTGAATTAAGCAAATTCTGCAAATTTCCCGTCGTATTAACATCATTAATCATATTAAAAAGTGTATCAATAATTGAATCAAAAATATTCCCCAAAAAATTTGTCCCACTTCCCTTAGTCACAGCACTTCCCAAAATTCCAGTCGCATTACTTAAATTAACATTACTAACAAAATGACTCTCATTTACTTGCCCTGCACTAATATACAAACCATCCACTTGCCCAACAGAACTCTGAAACGGCTGCCTTGAACTTCCATTAAAACTAAACTGCTCGTCATTAACATAAACTTCCAAATAATAAACCTGTCCAAAATTTAAACTCAAATCATTAGAACCATTTCCCAAAAGAACATCATATTTACCAGAAACAACCGCACCATTAAAGTCAGTCGTAGAATTATAAACAGCTCCCAAACCCGAAGAAGTATTAAAAATATAAACAGTTAAATTTCCCAACGCCAAATCAACTCCGCTTTCCTGAACATTTCCCTGTAAAGCCATCAAGTCATCAAGCGCAAAAACTCCTGAAATAGAAATCAAACTAACTAAAACTATTGCTAAAAAAAAGCTAACCCTACCTCTTTTCATTCTATAGAGAAAAACAGCAAATTAACTATATAAATATTATGTCGAGAAGAATAATTCAAAACAAAAACTTAAAAACTCCAAAATATGAAAATGAAAATGAAAGAAAATTACAAACCAAAACCACAAATATCTTGCGCAACATATATGATTAAAAATAATGCAACTCCAATAATTATCTCAAAAGAAGAATTTGATAAATTAACAAAGGAAAAGCAATTTCGTGACGGCCCCTATCGTGAAACATTTGGCGAGGGCTACGGAGAACCTTACAACCCTTTCAAGCAAGCATACGGACAATTAAATAATGAAAATTATGTTTTCTGTGAGTTAGATAAAGAAATTAATGAAAGAACTAAGAAATATTTAAGTGAACTTGAAAAAGATTAAACCCTCTTATCTAAAAATTCTCCCTTAACAGCATCTAAAACTCTTAAGTCAGGCGACATCACAACAATATTATCACTTTTGCTTCTAACACCTCTATAAATTTTTTGTAAAAATTCTCTTTTTGCTTTATCCTTGTAAAATTCCCAATAATAAGCAGAATGTGTTTTTGAAAGAATCTTCCAAAAAATTCCTCGTGCATTTGGATTAGGATATTTTGTAAAAACAATGCTATTGCACTGCTCTCCAGGAAAATCAATTCCCCTCGAGCATTTTGTTGTAAACAAAACAGGAATATGTCCTTTCTTAAATCTCTCAATCGTTGAATTGTCATTAATCTCCCTCAACTTTTCTTTAGTAATCAAACTATCCAAATCATAAGAATATTTTTCTTCACTAGATGGCAAATCATCAAAAGCATTAACATGAACTAATGTCGGACGAGGAGCTTTTTCAATAACAGAATTAAGTGCTTTCAAATAATCTCCCCTTGTTTTTCTTCCCTGCGAAAAATTATCATACCTGCAATCAAATTCTGAACCAATTTCCAAAACATCAACTTTCCCCTGATTCAAAGTTTCTGCATCAACTACAACAAAATCACTAACCCCAAAAACATTTTTCAAAATATTTTCTCCATGAATTGTCCCTGACATAAAAACCAAAGCTTCTGTCTTATCCAAAAATTCTTCAAATTTTTTAGACAAATTAGTCGTAACAACTTCTGCAACAACTCCTCTTTCCTCTTTTCTAAAAACAACATAACTATCATCAAAAAAATCCTCAAACATTAAAGCAGCCTCATAAGCACTATGTGCATAATTCTCCTCGTCAACTTCATTCAATAAATTCGGATTCTCAAGAAAATATCTAAATAAAGTATAAAGTTTAGTATCTTTCAAAGCAATAACTTCTTCCTTAAATTCTGTATTCTTAATTATTTGTAAAGCAATTTCTTCCATCTTCTGAATAATCCACCTAAGTTCCTCTCCCTCGGGAAAAACATTATTCAAAGCATTTGAAAGTCTGGTAATATTAACTCTTCTTGAATTTGAAAAACTATCTAAAAACTCATCGCACTCATCTATAACATCAACTTCTGTTTTAGGTTTTCTTCCCAAAGCCATCTCAATTTTATATTTCATCGAATTAAAAACAATCACATCATTATCAATGTAAGAATTAGATTGTGCATAATATTTGCAACCTGGCTTACGATTATAAATCACATAATTCCCTCCAACTCCTTTATATCTTCTCTTCTCTGCTTTTAATGGAAGTTCAATTTCTTCCGGCACAGCTGGACTCCAATATGGACAAACAGACGCAACAGAAACTCGCCTAATATCTTTCAATTCCAAATCATCTTTTACCTTCGGATTTTGCTTCAAATATTCTTTAAGTTTTTCATAATTACTTTCCTTAATATCAATTTTGCAGGGCAAAAAAGAATCATTCGCACTTTTCCCGCTTTCAAATAAACACTTGTGATTTTCCCTCCCAGTTATAACTCTAATCTTTAATTTCCTATGGTCTTTTTTCAAAACATATTTATTTTTAGAATAATCATCCATATATTGCTTTTGCAAGCTTTTCCCAGGCACAACAATGCTCGCCCTTCCTAAAAGTTTTCCAATATTCAAAGCAATGGCACTTTTCCCCGTCCCACACATTCCTCTTATAAAAATAACTTTCTTCCCATTTTTTATATGAGAAACCGTTTCATCAACAATGTCTTCCTGTGTCTTCCCATTTGAAAATTTTAAAGGAACTAATTTTTCCCCGGAATTATATAAACTAAATCCTTCAACACTATCTTGCGAATGCAAAATTTTATCCTCGCTATCTTCCTCCCAAATATCCAAAAAATCATCATCACTTGCCTTTTTTATCCTCTCACTTATCATTTTTCTTTCATTTTCTCTCTGCTTTCTATCTCCTTTGCTAAAATCTTTTTCAATCGCACTCGGAAGATTTATACTCCCATCAGGGTTAAATAATAATTGCTTTTTTTTAGAATTTTCTTCATTTTCCTCACGGATATAATTTCCTCCTTTTTCAAATCTCATACAAAGAGACAAACAGGCAACCTTTTAAAATTAATTGTTAATTATTTTCAAAAAAATATCAAATTTAATCAGATTATCAACATCAAGTTTTTGATACAACGCTTCCTCTTTCCTTTATCACAAAACCCTAAAATCAATTCTCCACCTAAACTTAAACGGTGCAATATCTCCAGCTTTTTCAATTTTCAAAATTTTTATTTTCCTTTTTTCTTTCAAACAGTCTTCCTTAATTTGCTCAACAATTTTATCTTTATCATCACCAAAACCATAATAATGAACCAAACTATTTTTCTTTGCTGCCATTAAAGCATATTTAACAAAACTCTCCTTAAGATTCGGACGTGCCATAACAATCCTGTCAAATTTTATTCCTTTATTTTTCAGCAACGGCATTACTCTCTTAACATCTCCCTGAATAACCTTAACATTATTCACTTTATTTTTCAAAACATTTTCTTCAGCATATTTTGAACACTCTCTTCCAATTTCAACACTATAAACTTCTTTAACCAAAGAATGCTTCGCGATTTCAATAGGAAACGGTCCAACGCCTGCAAACATTACTAAAACATTTTCATTCTTCTTAACAATTTCATAAATTTTCTTCCTCTCATTTGCTAAACGAGGAGAAAAATAACACGTCTCAATATTAAATTTAAACCTGCAACCATTTTCAATATACTCTGCAACTAAATTTTTCTCCCCTGCCAAATGAATTGATTTTATTGTCCTTAATCTTCCTTTAATCCTATCAGCTTTTTCAATAACAGTTCTAACACTTTTCCTCTCACTCAAAATTCTTTTAGCTTCCTTAATTTTATCAGATTTTTTTGCATCGTCAGAAAATTTCATTATAGCAATATTTCCAACAACATCATAAGAACTTCTAAAAACATTTGATTTTTTATTTTCTTTAACCATAAATAAAAATAGAGACGTAGATTAATAAAACTTTAGAAAATAAAATATTAACTAATCTCTTTCTAACATCAAGTTTTCCTCACCAATACCAAAATCAATTTTTTCTATACTTTCTAACACCTAGTATTCCTTACCATTAACCTTTTGGAGATGGTAGGCGGGGACGTCGGACTTTCCCCCATTCCCATTAATTTTCCCCTTCCATTAAAACAAAGTCTTCTGCTTAGCTTTTTCCTTAATTTCTAAAATCCTCTCAATTCCTTTTTGAATTCTATCTTCGGAAAATTCACATCTCACAAGAATTTCTTTTATCTTATCAGGATTCATTTTCGGAAAATTAAATTCTTCAATCTGAGAGATGTTTGGTTTTTTAAAAAGTTCAAAAACTTCTTTCCAATCAAAATCTGATTCAGGAAATTGCTCAAAAATTGTAACAGGTGATTTAAATTTTCTAACAAAATCAAGCGCCTTTTTCGGCCCAATTCCCTTAACACCTTTAGGATTATAATCAGTGCCTACTAAAATTCCCAAACAAATCAACTGATCACGATTAATATCTAATGAATTTAAAACACTCTGAAGTTCAATAACTTCTGGCTTAACTTCAACAATTCCTGTAACTGTTTTTCTTTTTTTAGCTAAGGTTAAATTTTGAATTAAAATAGGCGCACCGAAAAGCAAACAATCGTAATCTTGTGAAGCAACTGCAAAAACTTTTTTATGTTTTGCCATTTCAGATGCTTGTGCTTCTCCCTCTCCCGGCGCTTGCACAACCATAATCCCCATTGCTTCCAAAAGTTCCTTGCTTGTCTCAATCATGTCTTTAGTTATCATTGAAAGTTGCTGGCTATATTTTTTCATCTCTGCATAATCTTCTTTCTTTTTTGCCTCTTCAAATTTCCCTCGAGCAACCGCTTTAATTTCTTTCCTTTTCTCCCTCAAACCCTTTTTCAAATCAGGAGCTTCTCCATCAAAAACATAAATTAATTTTATTCCCTCACTAAGAAGCGCAATATTCCTATAAAAAAGTCCAGACAAATGACTTGTTATATTACCCTTAGAATCCATCAAAGGCGTCCCGTCATACTGTCTTATAGAAGACAAAAACTGATAAATTGCATTAAAAGCATCAACTGCCACAACCTCTCCTTTCAAATGACTATAATTAATTTCCTTACGAGGCGCAATATCTCTTAAATTAACTCCCATAAAAAACCTAATAAAACCCAATATAAAAAATTAATGTTATTAATCTTCCTCTATCTTTTCACCTTGCAATTGCTTAACGATTTTTAACCTACCTTTTGTTTGATAATACCTATCCATAGCTTCTTTTTTTCCGCTTGCATAAACGCCTCTAACAATGCTATGTAACTCTGGAGCAGAATAATTCCTTTCCTCAATATCTTGCACTCTTCCTTTTCCAAATCTGCCAGGATGAAATTCTAAAAGCCAATTTTTTTTTCTTTCATCATTGCCCGAAACTTCTCCCCTAACGAGAGATTCTCCTTCATTTAAAAAATACTCCGCCTTCCCCAACATACGTTTATACCTTTTCTCTTTTTCAATCAAAATCTCAGCTTGCTTATGAGAAAAATAAGGATCTAAAACTTCATTCTCAAGAAAAACAGTTTCCACTCGAGGATTAACTGCTCTTTCTTCTTCTGGACTATAAGTATTCATAAAAAATAAACCCTCCTCACCTTTTTAAACTTTTCTATTATAACCACTATTAAGTGGTTAATTAAAAATATGACTCAATAAATTAAACTTCTCAAACCCAAACTTTTAATACACAAAACACATAATAACAATATGAAATTTTCATTTATACCTTTTGACTATGATTACTTTGAATATGAAAGAAAAAACTACATAAAAATATTCGGAAAAAATAAAGACAAGAAAAACATCTGTGCAATCGACTCCTTAGACATTTATTTCTGGCTAATACCTGAAAAACAAACTAAAGAAAATTTGAATAAATTAAAAGAAAAAATTTCAAAAATAAAAGTGAAAACAGGAAAAATAATAAAAACTTCAATTGAAGAAAAGAATTTCCTAGGAGAAAAAACAAATGCAATAAAAATATATGTAAATAGTCAAAAAAGTTTAAACCAAATACTGGAATCAATTCCAAAAGATTCTGGAAAAATAAGGGGGCATGACTTAAATCCCATAACCCGTTACATCTTACAAAAAAAAGTCTTACCATTAATCTGGCACAATATAGAAGGAGAGGTTCTCAACAACTCAGAAGAATTCGGAGGAATAGATAATTCCCTTAATGTTGATTTTGCAATAAAAATAAATAAAATAACTCAAGAAGAAAAACAAGAAATTCCAAATCCAAAAGTTTTAGCATTTGATATTGAAACTTCTGAATTTGAAATAGGCAAGGGAGAAATTTTAATGATATCAATCTGTACAAAAGACAAGAAAAAAATTTTCACAGCTAAAAAAATTCCAAATCCTCCAAAATATGTTGAAACTTTAAAAAACGAAAAAGAAATTCTGGAAAAATTTGTCAAATATATTAATGAAGAAAATCCAGACATAATAACCGGATATTTCTCCGACAATTTTGATTTTCCGTATATAAAATTAAGAGCTGAAAAAAACAAAATAAAACTTCCAATAGGAATTGATAAAAGTCCTCCTAAAATGACAGGAGGCATAAATCCAAGGGTAAAAATAACTGGAAGAGTCCACATAGATTTGTTAAAATTCATTCAAGCAGCATATTCGCAATATTTACAATCAGAAACACTAAGTTTAGGCGATGTTGCGCAGGAATTAATTGGAGAAACAAAAAAAGAACATGAATTCAAAAGTCCTGAAAAACTAACACAAGATGAATGGAGAAAATTCTTAGAATATGGAATGCAAGATGCATACATAACTTACGAATTATTTAACAAAGCATGGAATGACATGTTAGAATTCACAAGAGTAATGCAAGAACCTTTATGGAATGTTACTCGAGATGGAATGTCTGCAAATGTTGAAAATTACATTCTTCATAACTTGCACAAATACAATGAAATAATTGAAGAAAAACCAGGACATTCTGAAATAGGAAAAAGAAGAGCAAGAGAAAGATATGAAGGCGCATTTGTTTTTGAACCAATACCCAAGCTTTATGAAAACGTAGTAATGTTTGATTTTACAAGCTACTGGCCAAGCATAATCGCAACTTTTAATTTATCGCGCTCAACATTTTTAGGCGAAAAAAAACCAAAAACAAAAAATTTCCTTGAAGTCAAAACAGGCAAAAAAACATTTTATTTTAAAAAAGAAAAAGG
>Ga0210057_1003994_pt1 | contig 19932 bp, 15 predicted proteins | sample CryGeyCG2114_010_2_FD_183968 | JGI IMG/M metagenome (GOLD analysis project Ga0210057, IMG submission 183968) | Groundwater microbial communities from aquifer - Crystal Geyser CG10_big_fil_rev_8/21/14_0.10 (SPAdes) (version 2) | ecosystem: Environmental > Aquatic > Deep subsurface > Groundwater ...
CTTTCAAAGGTAAACCATTTACAATGTTTTGGTTTGTAAATACCATGACCTAATTGAATAACAACATCTTCTTTGATTTTTCCTTCGCCTTTGAGTCTATCAACTTCTCTAACTAAAGTTTCAAACTTTCCATTTCCTACTGTTACGAAGACATGGCTCATGATAATCTCCCTGCAAACTTTGCTTTTGGATATACCTTTTTCATGCTTTCCCATTGGACAATGAAAATGTCGGAAACAGGATACACCAGTTTTCCTGTATTGGATTTATGATGGACACGAACCCATGATTCTACAAATATTGTTTTTATATCCATTACTTTTGCTATCCAAAATAAAGGGATTGCCATTGATGGGCCAGCACTTAATACAGCATAAGGTCTTGTTTTCCACAAAATCTTAAATGTTTGAATTGTTGTAGGAAACATATTTAGAATTACGGGTATCAGGGATTTATGTTTCATGAGGCGTGGATTTTTTACACAGTGAATTTTTCCTTTGAATGTGATTTTTCGTTCAGATGTTTGATCATCGTCACCGAGTAGGTACTCATATTTGTATTTTGAACCGAGGTTATCAACTAATCGTAAGATTTGAGAAGTGTGACCACCCATGCCTAAGTTTACGAGGATTTTTTTCATGTGAAACTCTGGTTTAATAATATTTATAAATGTTAAGAAAGAGAATTCATAGATATTGGTGGATATATGAAGGAAAAAGAGCTTTCTTTTGAGATTGAGGAAACTGAAGATTCAGAACAGGATATTTTTGATTTAGATAAATCTTTACAAGAATCTCCAAAAATACCTCTAACGACAGATCCTATAATTGAATCTGAGGAAGAGAGTTCAAAAGAGGTTTTTGAACATAAAAAATCTAAGAAGTCTTGGCAAGATAAGGTTAAGGAAAAGACTATTTCTTGGATTAAAAACCCTTGGAATTTGGCTTTTTTGGTTGTTTTGTTTTTAGGTATTGCAATTCGTTTGAAATATTTCAACATGGAAAGTATCTGGAATGATGCAGCGGTTCATTTGTGGTATGCGATTAAGGTGACTCGGGAACCATTATTTATGTTTTCACGTGATTATTTACTTGGAGATCATGTTGTACCTCAAACAATTACTGCTTTTTATTATTTATTTACTAAAAATGCTTTTATTGCCGGGAAATTAATGGCTTTAACCTATTCCATCGTTGGAATTATTTTCATGTATCTTCTTGGAACTGAAATTAAGAATAAAAAATTTGGGTTTATTGCTACAACTTTATTTACATTTAATCATTTATTTTGGTTTTATGGAGTAAGACCTTTGGCAGATGCACCATTAACAGTGATGGTGGTTCTTTTACTTTATTTAGTGGTTAAACTTGAGAAAAAAAATTCTATATTTTGGGGTTTTGTTACTGGGACGATATTTCTTTTATCAATGGCAACTAAACAACAAGCTGTTGTGTTTTTATTTGCGTATGTAATTTATCTAATTATTTTTAAGAGGAAGGATTTTTTAAAAAAATCAATATTAATTTCTTATGGTTTTCCATCGGTTTTGATAATATTCGCAAGTATTACTTTTCAGTCAAATTTTTTAAGTGTAGCAATTATGCGTATCATTAATTTAATTGGCGTAAAGGATGGTTTACTTTATGTTTATAATCATCTTCTATGGATTTTTGGATGGAAACTTCTTATTCTAGTGGGGATAGGATTCATTTTTACAATTATTTTTAAAAAAGAGAAACTTTATTTTTCAATGGTTTTATTTTTAGTTTATGCAATATATTTAGAACTGGGTGTAAATACTGTTGAAGATCGAATTGTAATGCCTCTTCTTTCAGCAGGGTTACTATTAGCTACTTTTGCTCTTTTTGAAATCAGTTCTTATATTTCTATTATTTTAAAAAATAAAAAAATTGTATTCCCTTTAGTTCTAATAATTGTATTATTTTTTTCATGGCAATCGTATGCTTTAGGAGACCCTTTAATTCAAGGTAAATCAAATTCATATGGGGGGCATATTGAAGCAGGTCAGTGGATTCAAGATCATATTTCTAATAAAAATGCTATCCTCTTTGCAGGATCTCCAAGAATAGTGAGAGCTTTTGCAGAGATGGAATATGGGGGTCCACCTAATTCTCAAGGAGATAAGGGCGGTTCACTTTGGTTTTTAAGAGATTTTAGATATATGGGTACTACTCAAAGATTTGAGCTTGAGGACCCAGAAAAAGGAAGACAAGCTTTTGAAGAAGATGTAATGGAACTTTCTCAGAATCATGAAGTTTACTTAGAAATTGACGTTTGGGAATATACACAACCAAGTTGGTATTTCCCCATAAATCAAGATAGTATCAATTATTTTGTGAATTTAGGTTTTGTTCCTGTGAAAATTGTAGAAAGAGAAGTAAATACTCAACAAGGTTTACAAAAGATCCCTGTAATATTTATCTTTAAGAAAGAAAAGGTAGAATAAGAAATGATTTCCATAATAATTCCAGCTTATAATGAAGAAAAAAGAATAATTAATACTTTAATTAAAATTTCTAATTATATGTCAACCCAGGATTATGAAATAATTGTTGTCAATGATGGGAGTACCGATCAAACGGAATTTGTTGTCAAAACTTTAAACAACCCCAAAATTAAACTTTTAAATAATCCTAAAAATCGTGGTAAAGGATATTCTGTCAAGAGAGGAGTTTATCATGCGTGTGGAGATTTGATTTTGTTTTCAGATGCAGATTTGTCAACACCCATAGAGGAATTTGATAAATTAAAAAGTTACATTGATCAAGGATATGGTGTGGTAATTGGATCCCGAAGAACGAAAGGGTCTGATATTAAACTTAAACAACCTCTATATCGTAGATTTTTGGGAAAATCTTTTGGTTTATTAGTAGAATATTTAGCAATAAAAGGTATTAAAGATACCCAATGTGGGTTTAAATTATTTAATGGGGAAATCGCTAAAAAATCATTTTCATTACAAAAAATTAATGGTTTTAGTTTTGATGTTGAAGTGTTGGTTATAGCTAAAAAGAAATTTAATGCAAGTATTAAAGAGGTCCCTGTTCAGTGGATTGATAGTGCAAAAGAATCAAAAGTTAATGCATTGAAGGAATCTTTTCATATGCTTAGAGATCTCTTAAAAATTAGGTTAAGGTTTTAAAATGTCATTAAAAGAATTAGCGCCAACTTATTATACACGATTAAAAGAAGTAACTCAAGAAGTAAATAATTGTCACAATTTATTTAATGCCGGATGTGGGGATGGTTTCTTGGATATATTTTTAAAAAAGAAAGTAGCCTCATTGTCTTCTTTAGATCTTAATGAGGGAGATTTAAAAATAGCTCGGTTAATCAACCCAGAAAAAAATGTCCACTATTATTCTGGTCTTCTTGAAAATTTACCATTCTCTTCTGAGACTTTTGATGTGGTTGTTTGTATGGAGGTTTTAGAACATCTCAAAAATGATCAAAAGGCTATTGATGAACTTATTAGGGTTTTAAAGAAAGGTGGGAAGTTAATTATAACAGTGCCCTCAAGAAATTTTCCTTTCCTTTATGATCCTATCAATTATATTTTAAATAAGTTTAGACTTAAATTAAATATTGGAATTTGGGGTTGGGGCCATGAACGCCTTTATACTTTTAATATTTTAAAAAATAAGGTTGGATTAAAAATGATTAAACGTAAACGTTTATCATATTCTATAGCTGGTTTATGTGAAAATAGTTATATTAGTAATTTTCTTCAGAGATTTACCAAAAACGATCCCAAAAATAAAGGGCAAATTAGAGTGGATTTTAATAAAATCAAAAATTCTGTTTTTTATACTCCTCCCTTTATTTTAACAAGAATCAGAGATGCAATTATTTATCTTGATAAAATGATTCTTTTTAATTCTAAAAAAAGTGTGGGGTTAATGGTTATTTTTGAAAAATAAATGTGTGTGGGTTCAATAAACTTTATAAGTCGTTTAATAGAAAAACATGCAATGGTATTTAATTTTGATTTAAGAAAATATAAAACAGATAAGATTTATAACCTCCTATTTGCGATTTTACTAGTTTTCTTAATTTCAATTAGACTATTCGCCTTGAATCAACCCCTATTTGATGATGAAACAAATTTTGTTCAATCCATTTCTAATCCAGGTCCATATTATACTATCAATCCCTTTGGTATTCATCCACATCCCCCTCTAGGTGGTTGGGGGTATTTCTTATTTGGAACATTATTGGGATTAGAAGTATGGGTTTATCGGTTACTTCCTTTATTTTTCTGGATTTTTAATATAACTCTAGTTTATCTTTTAGTTAAAAAATATTATTCTTCTAAGGCTGCATTATTTTCTTCATTATTAATGGGTTTATCTTATTATTCAATGTTAATTTCATTACAAATTGATATTGAAGGATCGTTTTTAACAACCTCTTTTCTTTTAATGACTTTATTTTATTTAAATTATCTTAGGATTAATAAACGAGTTTACCTCTTTTTATTGGGTATTTCCTTTGGTATTGGATTATGGATCAAAATATCCGCTATTTTTTTTATTCCAGTACTTGTTTTACATCGCTTTATTACTCTTAAAAAGAAAAAAAAATCTATCCTCCAATGTTTCAAGATTATTCTTTTAGAAATTTTGATGGTCCTTGGAATAGGGGGTTTATTATTTTCTATTTTTCCTATTTTTATGCCAAATCTATTTTTAAGAACGATTGGAAATGGTACAAGTTATTACGGTCTCAATGTATCTTTAATGGCTATATCTATGTTATTTTTCTGGGCCACACCTTTATTGATTGGTTTATTTTTATTTCAAGCATTAAAATTCAAGGAAAAAGATTATTTTTGGGTTATTTGGGGGGCGGTTATTTTTTCAATTTATACCTTTTTAATTCAAGGTAGACCCGGAACTCATGGGGCAATAGGGGGCGTAGCGGAGTATAGTCGCCATTTTATGAATTTAATAATTCCATTTAGTGTAATTGGAGGTGTCTTTTTAAGTAACTTGAAAATGGATAAAATAAAATTAATTTTTGGTTTCATTTTATCACTTCTAATTCTAACATTCTTTTATCTAATTAATTTTAATACTATCCGTGTTCTTCCAAGAGATTTTTCAATATATCTAAATGCGATTTTTTCTTTAGATTTCAATTTCTTATTTTCTTTTACAACGAGTTCTGGGAATTTATTAGGGGTCAATTTTGGCATAATATTATTTTCTATTATTTTTTCAATCATTTTATTTTTAGTTTATTATTTGTTTAAATCTTTAAAGAGAAAAGAACTTGTTGGTTGGATTTTAGTTATATTTATTTCATTAGGGGTTGCATTGAACTTATTTTTGGTAACAGAATATTTGGGCCCAGTTACTAGCCCAGATGTTAATGAAATATTTGATGAAATGGTTGATTATGCCTCAAAAAATAATATTAACCAAACTCTTTATACTACAGATGAAGGTTTGATGTTAGCTTTTAATAAATTACAATATGAACTTGGAAAAAATCAATTGATTTTTGGCCCAAATCTCGAATATATCCCTAATGAATTACATGGGACGGTTTTGTTCTTGAATTGGGCACCCAAGTTAGAAAATAAAAAATTGAGTGATCTACTAAAAAAATGTATGATAAAGAAGGTTTTTTCATCTAATGATATAGTTTTGGGAAAAGTTTATTATTGTTATTAATTTGAAATTTTGAAACTTGTTTCGGAAAGCTAATAAAGCTTTGATATTCATATGATTTATGGGTAAATTTGATTATTTTGCAAAAAATATAGGGATAATAGGGTTCACTCAATTTTTTTTAGGCATTCAAGGTTTTTTAATGTTGCCCATATTAACAAAGTTTCTTAGTGCTACAGAATTTGGTATTTGGTCTCAATTAAAGATCACTTTTCTTTTATTGGGGGGCATTTCTGTCTTAGGCTTAGATTCTTCAATAATAAGATTTATTAGTGGAAATCAGAATAATCATGAAGTCAGTAACAATTTTTTTTCAGTTTTACTTATTTCTCTATTAACCTCATTATTAATGGGGGTAATATTATATATTTTTTCTGATAAAATTAGTTTTTTATTGACAGGAATTAATGAGGTTGGCATCTATTTTAAATTCATTTCACTGATTCTTGTTTTAAATGTTTTTCATTCATTTTTTACAGCATTTTTAATTGCCAAAGAAAATATTCTTTTTCTTTCCAAAATGGAATTAATCGGGGGGACATTAGAATTCTTACTCGTTTATTTTGTATTATCTCATTTATTTGGTTTATTTGGTTTGATTTTCATTTTCATTTTTATCAAATTGATTGTAATTTTCGTGATATTTTTAAAATTAAAAGAAAACTTTTTTTTCAAAAAACCAAATTTCAAATTGATTAAACATTATGTTTCTTATGGTTTGCCCCTCACTATTACTCCCTTATTATGGTGGATTTTACAAACAGGTGACCAATATGTTATTGGATATTTTATTGGAGCAAAAGCAGTAGGGATATACGCTTTATCTTATTCTATTTGTAGATTAATTAGGGTTATATTTGACCCCATTCAAATGATACTCTTTCCTGTTTTATCAAAGTCTTGGAACGAAAATGATAAAGATTCCGCAAAAATGTACTTTACTTATGCTTATAAATACACTTTTATGATCGTCATTCCTGCAATGTTTGGATTAAGTTTATTAGCTGAACCAATTCTGACACTTATATCTTCAAAAGAATTTATAGTAGGTTATAAATTAATTCCTATTATTTCTGTAGGTGTTGCATTATATATTTTTTTTCAATTGGCCATTACTCTATTAATGTTAGATAAAAATACCAAAAAAGTTTCAAAAATGTTATTATTTCTATCAACATTTAATTTACTCCTAAATTTAATCTTAGTTCCTTTTTTTGGATATTTCGGAGCTGCAATAAGTACCTTACTAACCTTTTTTATATCAGCTATTTTGGGAATCAGAATTATCTTAAAAATGGGTTTTAATCTCATGTGGAAATTCTTATTAAAATATGTGTTTGCATCTTCAATTATGGGAATGGCTGTTTATTTACTAAGAATATTTCTCAATGTTCATGAGATGTTAAAATTGATTCTGATTCTTCTATTTTCAATTCTGATTTATTTTTCGATTTTGTATTTAATAAATGTTTTTACCGAAAAGGAAACTCAATATATCAAAAATCACTTGAAGAAAATCATTTCAAAAATATATTAATTGAATCAATAACTAAATAAATATGATCCAGAATAAACATTTAATAACTCAATAATGGGGGGACTCTTTTCTAATACCATAAGCTTTATATATTTAAATGTTGGATTTTGAGTTGAAAAGTGGTAAAAAAAAATCAGTTTATTAAAAACATTAAATCTTTGTCCTGGTATCTGACCCACCCCCATTTTTATGGAGAATTTTTTATTTTAGTTTATTACGAATTAATAGGCTTTATTAATTTTTCCAAGGATTCTAAAAAAGATAAAGAAATGGCTATTCAATGGTGTAAAAATAATGCTGTAAATGTAAATGTTGCAATTAAAAAAATAACAGGAAAGGAGTTGATTGACGATTTCGAAACAAAGTTCAAAAAACAATTACAATTTTCTAACGAAATGGTTGCTAAATGCCCTGTTAAAATGGGAGGACCAGGGGATACTAATTTACTTTATCATTTGGCAGAATTTATTCAGGCTAAAAATGTTATTGAAACTGGTATAGCCTACGGTTGGTCTTCCTTATCATTACTTCTTTCTTTAAGCAATCGTAAAGGTTCGTATCTTATAAGTATCGATAAACCTTACCCTGGTATGGGTAATGAACCATATGTTGGATGTGTTGTTCCAGATTATTTAAGAAAAAATTGGAAAATTATCCGATTAGCAGATAGAAAAGCAGTTCCTATGGCAATAAAGAAGTTAGCTTCTGTCGATATGGTGCATTATGATAGCGACAAAAGTTATCATGGAAGAATGAACACCTATTTTAAATTATGGCATGCGCTCAAATTTAAGGGGATTTTTGTATCCGATGATATTAGTGATAATTTAGCTTTTAGGGATTTCTGTAAAAAGATTAAAACTCCTCCTATAATTATTTACTCAATGCAAAAATATGTTGGTATAATTATTAAGAATTAATTATTCTTTATGAATATATTCTAAATTTTCCTTTAAAATAATCTCCCAATTATTATTAATCCAATTTATTGTTTGATTAATACCTTCTTCTAAATTTATCTTTGGTTGCCAATTAAATTCAATTTTAGCTTTAGTTGAATCAAGGATATAAGCATCATCAAGACCCCGCCTAGTTTCTACTACTTCTGCAACTTCATCAAAACTTTTTCCTAATTTATTTACAATTATACTTACAAGATCTCTAACAGAAATTAGTGTATTTGTTGAAAGGTGATATACATCTCCTGGTTTAGCTTTCTCCATTATTTGAAGTGTAGCCTCACAAACATCACGAATATCGATAAATGCTCTTTTGGCATTCCCCCCCCCATGAAGAGGTATTTTCTTACCTAGTTTCGAATAAATAATAGCCCTTGGGATTATTTTAAAAAGCTGTTGTCCTGGTCCATAAACATTTGCTGCTCGCGTGAATACTGCAGGAAAGTTAAATTGTTTGATCAACATATAAATAAAATCATCAGCTGCAGCTCTAGATCCTGCATAGGGAGTGCTTGGATTAAAGGGATTATCTTCTTTTACACTTCCACTACAACTTCCATAAACTTCAGGTGTTGATACATGGACATATTTTTTCAGATAATCTTTATCTTTTAATGAATTAGTTAATTTTACTGTTGAAAGGACATTTGTATTGTACCAATGGTCAGGATTATCCCAACTTTGACCTACCATGCTTTGTGAAGCAAAGTTTACAATGTATTCTGCTTGAAGTTCATCTATTAATAATATAATTTGATCTATATCTTTGTTAAGGTCCAGTTGATGAAATGTAAAACGAGACCGGTTAGGATTATTTTTGTAAGGAAGAAATATTTCTTTATTTTCTGGGGACCGACTGATTCCTAATATGTTATAATTTGTTTTTTCTAAAAGAAAATCAATATAATGACTTCCTGAAAAAGAATTACTACCAATTACAACAACGGTTGGAACTTTTATATTATCTTTACAGATAGTTGTACTTTTAGAGTTTATTTTTTCATCTTCTAGATTTCTTTCTTTCATTCGTTTAATATTGAAATAAAATGAATTATTTAAACCATCACTTATTAATCCTTCTTCGTAAGCCTTTTTAATTGATAAAACTGCATCATCTAACCCGTATTTACACTCAAAATCAAGTATATTTTTCATTTTGTCACAATTGACATGGTAAGATCTATTATCATTACTTGGTGTTACTTCAAAAATTACATTTTCGTCTGCAATTGTATTTTTAACCATATTTCCAATTTCTTGAATTGTCATATTATTATAAGCAACATTGAATGCTTGGTTATGGATTTTTTCTTTAGGGGCTATCAACATTAATTCATAAAAGCGCACCATGTCTTTGATATTGAGTGCTGGCCGCATTTGACTTCCCCCAAAAATTTTAATTTTTTTATTTATTAAAGCATTAATTGTAAGTATGTTAACCGATAAGTCTAATCGTAAACGAGGTGCATAGCCACATAATGTTGCGGGTCTAACAAATACATATTCTAAATCTCCCGTCTCGGTATTTTGTAAGAGGCGTTCACATTCAATTTTATATTTGGCATAATCAGTAATTGGTTCAGCGGAAGAATCTTCAGTTACTTCTACATTTAATGGTTTAATTCCATATTGACTTGTAGAACTTGCCATGATTAAACGTTTAATCTTATTATCTTTACAAGATTCAATTATATTATAAAATGCATCAAAATTAACCGATTTCCCTAATTCAGGATTTAAATCAAAACTGGGATCATTAGAAATACAAGCTAGATGGATCAAAGTATCAGCTCCTGCAGAGGCCCATTTGAGTTTCTCTTTATTTCTAATATCTCCTTTAATTATTGTTAAATTTGGATGTTCTTGAAGTACATTTTCTCCATAAATCATCAAATCATAAACCGTAATCATATATCCCAATTCTAAAAGGCTAGGGACTAATAAACTTCCTACATACCCTGCTCCTCCAGTAATAAATATTTTTTTAAATTCCTTCATTTTAATAATATTATATCTAAAAATTAGAGAAACCTAGTTTTTAAACTTTATGATTTTAGAATTATAATTATTAAATAAATTTTAATAGAACAAAGATGGGAAAGGTTTATTAAAAGAAATTTCTTTATTGTGACTATAATGAATTTTCAAAATAAAAAGATATTAATCACGGGCGCATCTAAAGGGCTAGGTTATGTATGTTCCAAAACTTTAGCAGACAATTGTGCGGGTTTAGTTTTAATGGCTAGATCTAAAGACCAATTAGAAGAATTACGTCAAACTTTCTCTAATCCAGAAAATCATTTAACTATTGCCACTGATTTTTTAGATAAAGAAGAATTAATAAATAACATCAAAAAAGCAAAAGACTTTTTAAAAAATATAGACGTAATTCTCCATATTGCTGGGGGTGGTTTAGGTTTAAGAGACCCTCTTTTATCTTCTGATGATTTTGAAAAATTATTTTTATTAAATTTGAAGTCTGTTATAGAAATTAATCATTTAATTGTTCCAGACATGATTGAAAGAAAATCTGGTAATGTTGTTCACATTGGTTCTATTGCTTCAAATGAAGCAGTCGCTTCTGTGGGTTACAATACTTCAAAAGCAGCACTAGCTGCTTATGTGCGTTCTTTAGGGAGAGAAATTGCAAATACGGGGGTTGTTGTAACCGGCATTTTACCAGGTGGTTTTCATGCTCCCGGTAATGCAATGGACCGATTAAAATTTAATAAACCAGAGGTATACCATCAGTTTATTAAAGAAAGAATCCCTCGCGGATTTATGGGGCAAGCAGAAGAATTAATTCCCTTAATTCTTTTTTTGTGTTCAAAAGAAGCTTCAATGATGGGAGGTTGTATGGTTCCAATAGATGGAGGAGAAGGAGTTAGTTATACATTTTAAAATGAGAGAATTTAATGCATTAAAAAATTATCCAGAACCTAAGAATTTGCGTTACGTTTCGCCTAATTTGAGAACTATAAAAAGCAAAATTATTGCATCATATCGCGGTAAGGAATATTACGATGGTGATAGAAACAATGGTTATGGTGGTTTTAATTATGACGGTAGATGGCAACGTATAGCAAAGAACTTATGTGAAGAATATAATTTAAATGGTGATTCAGCAGTTCTTCAACTGAACCCAGAGAAAGGATTTTTATTACATGATTTACATCAATTTTATCCTTCCATGAAATTAAGAGGTGTAGAAATCTCTGATTATGCAATTGAACAATCAATGTCTTCAATTAAACCTTTAATTCAAAAAGGTCCATTTACCCAACTCCCTTTTGCAGATAATACTTTTGATTTTGTAATAGCTATTGGAGTAATTTATCCTTTAAATCTTGCTGACATCATTAAATGCTTAAAAGAAATACAACGTGTTTCAAAAGGAAAAAGTTTTATCACTTTAGGTGCTTATCGAACAGAGGAAGAATTAAGGCTTTTTAGATATTGGACAGTTTTGGGATGTACAATTTTACATGAGGATGAGTGGATAGAAGTACTTAATCATGTGGGGTATACGGGAGATTATAAATTTGTTACAAGTAGATCATTAAATTTAATAGAGCAGAAATAAAATCTCAAAATATTTGTAATTCTTCATCATTTAATCAAAAATTTTGTTTATTCAATAAAATTTAACTTATTTGATGCAATTAAATCACTAAAATGTTCAATAATTTCGTCTGCTTCACTTAGTTTCTCTTTTCCAACAGTAGAAGTAATACCAATACAATGCATCCCTGCACTTTTAGCCGATTTTATACCTAATGGTGCATTTTCAATTACAATACATTCATTAGCATTCAAACAAAGACCTGTTAATCCCCTTAAATAAGGGTCTGGGAATGGTTTTCCACGTGAATTTCGATTACTTGTAATAATTACATTAAATTTATTAAGAAAATCTTCTGGTACTGTTTTTTCAAGTTGTTCTTTTAAACTTGCAGTAACTATCCCAATTTTAATTCCTTTATTTTTTAGTTGATCAATTAAAGAATTAACTCCTGGATAAAAATCTATTTTGTAATTTTTAATAAAATAATTTTTTTTATTTTGAACAATTGTTGTATAATTAATTTCATCAAGACTGTTATCTCTACAAAACTTTTTAGCCATTTCGTAAACATTCATCCCTTCTAACGGATAATAATCTTCTTCTTTTAGTTCAATATTATAATTATTTAAAGCATATCTCCAAGCGGCATAATGAAATTCCATACTTTTAGCTAGGACACCATCAAAATCAAATAAAATGCCTTTGATTTCAGTCATTTTATTGACTTAGATCAAACACTTCTAAAGTTGCTTTCATCCAAGGTCCTAAATCCTTATAATGAGCTGTACTAATAATATTTTTATCGATTACTGCAGGTTCATCAACATAAATTCCGCCGGCATTAGTAATATCATCTTTAATACTATAATACCCTGAAATTTTTCTTCCTCGTACAATCCCTGCCGAAATTAAAAGTTGAGCAGCATGACAAATACTAGCAATTGGTTTTCCAGAAGCATTGAAATCTCTAATAAACTCAATTACTTCTATATCTTGTCTTAGATATTCCATTGCCTTTGCTCCACCTGGAAGAATCAATAAATCATAATTGTCAACTTTAATACCTGCAATGTCTCGAGTTGGTGTAATGGTAGTCCCAATAATACATTTAACCGTTTCTTTGTTTCTAGTTGCAACATCAACTTCAAATCCTGCTTCTTGAGCTCTATAAAATGGATAAATAAATTCATGGTCTTGAGTATTTTTCCCAACTATAATTAATGCTTTTTTCATTTTATTTTCCTCCAACCCATTATTTAAAATAGGTAAATTATTTTGATTATTTTCTTTATATGCTAAGTTTTTTAAATTATTTTGATTATTATTAACAATCATATTTTCATCAAATTCTTCTTTAGGTAAAAAAGGGAATAAATCTTCTATGGGCGTTGGCAAAGTTTTTCCTTCAGCATTTGTTCGTGCAAGAAATTTAGGTGTTTGGTCTTGATTCTTAACCATATCTAAATCAATAACTATGGGCCCCTGATAATCTAAAACTTCATTAATTACTGTTTGCAGATCACTTTGTTTGGTAATCTTGATCGTTTTAATTCCATGTGCTTCAGCTACTTTATTTATATCTGGAAAACTAATCCCTGATTTTTTGTCAGAACCCATAATTCTTCCATCAAACTTATCTTCAAAAGTTTGTTTCATTGTAAGATATCCACCATTGCTATAAACAAAAATTTTGATTGGAAGTTTATGGTGTGCAACTGTTGCAAACTCTTGCAAATTCATTTGTAATCCTCCTTCACCTGTAATACAAATGACTTGTTGTTTATTATTGGCTATGCATGCGCCAACTGCTGCAGGTAATCCCCAACCCATAGATGCAAAACCACTATTTGTAAATAATTTTTGTCCTTTCTTTATTTTGAATCCCATGTGGGTTGTTTGGAATGAAAAACCCATATCAGTTACAATTATATCTTTTGACGATAATAAATCAGAGAGTTTATCAATAAAATAAAAAGAATTTATCCCATTATTAATATATTTATATTCAGGAAGATTAACTGGATATTTTTCTTTCCACAATCTGCATTGTTTAATCCAATTTTGTTTATCACTCCAATTTGTATTGAAAGCAATTTCTAATTGTTTTAATAGTTCTTGTAAAAATATTTTTGCATCTATATGAATTTTAATATCTATGTCTAATGAATCTTTATTTAATTCAGCTGAATCTATGTCTACCATGACTTTTACTGCATTTCTTGCATAATCCTTAGAATCATATCCTGTTTGAGGATATGTTAATCTTGTACCAATTGCAAGATAAAAATCACTATTCTGGACAGCAAAGTTTGCTCCTCTCTGAGCAAATGTTCCGGGACGTCCTACATACAAAGGGTCATCACTATTAATGATATCATTTGCATTCCTGGCTGTTACAAACGGAAGATTATAATTATTTACAATTTTAAGAAATTCATCCACGGCACCACTTAATTTTACTCCTTGACCTATATGAAGTAAAGGTCTCTTTGATTGTTTTAAGAGATCTACAATATGGGCTACTTTTTCAGTTAATTTTTCTTCATATTTCAGTTCTGGAAGTTCTGAGGGTTCAAATTCTATTAAGTTATTTTCATCAATTTGGGCAAGCTGTATATTAGCAGGAATATCTAACCATACAGGCCCGGGTCTACCCGTTTTTGCAATGTAGATTGCTTTTTGTAAGTAATATTTTATTTTGTTAGAATCTGTGATCATAATGGCATATTTCGTGATTGGTTTAACCAAATCAATAATATTAATCTCTTGTACACCAAATTGTCTAACACCAGATTCTCTTATTGTTTGATTAAGAAAGACCTGTCCTGAAATAACTAAATGTGGAACTGAATCTGTCCATGAACCAGCAACACCAGTGATAGCATTTGTTCCACCAGGACCAGTAGTTACTAATGAAACCCCAATATTGTTTTTAACTCGAGCATATGCTTCAGTTGCCATAGCTACTGCTTGTTCATGGTGGCAACAATAATAATTCATATTTTGATTAATATTAAGTGCATCATTCAAGAAAACAGATCCACCGCCAGGTACAGTAAAAATATCTTTAATACCAATGTCTTCTAAATATTTTATTACATAATCGGCTAATCTAATCATTTTTTTCTTCCTCAAGTAAATTTATTCTCATATTTTCTTTAAATTCTTTTTTATCTAAAAAAGGGAACATATCTTCTAAAGGGTTTGCACACCATTTTCCATCATTTTTAACTGTAAAAGTAATTCGTGGTTTTATTTGTTGATCTTTATCAAGGTTAATTTCACAAATTGTCGGCCCAGAATTATTTAACACATTTTTTATGATTGAGTTGATATTGTCATGGTTTTTTATACTAAATGTAGGAATATTATATGCTTTTGCAATTTCTAAAATATTAGGTGAAAAAAATCCTGTTTCATTATCTGATGCAACATAACGCTGTCCAAAGTAAAACTCTTGTGTTTTTCTGACATAAGAATATCCTTTACTATTGAGAATAAATATCTTAATAGGGAGTTTATAATTCACGATAGTTTCTAATTCTTGGATATTTTTTTGAAATCCTCTATCATCACAAATACAAATGATTTCTCCATTCTGTTTTCCTACATATGCCCCAATTGAAGCAGGTAGCGCAAAACTAGGATTTTCTAATCCACTTGCTGAAATTAACCTTTGTCCTTTTTTAAACAAAAATTTTTGTAAAGCAAATATTAATGGTGTGCCAGCGTCAATTGTAATGGTCGCATTTTCTTTTAATTCTTCTGATAATTTTTGAATGAAAAAATAGGCCTCAACGAAATTATTATTATGATTATTATTAAGATCTTCCGAGGCATATTTATTTTTAAAATTAATACAACTATTTGTCCATTCTTGAATATTTTTAGGTTTTAAGTAATTTCTTCTTTTTAACAATTCTTTTATGAATTCTCCAGCACAAGCATTAATGGCCAAGTTTGGTTTAACAGTTTTCTTTCCTAATTCTGCTGGGTCTATATCCACAATTACTTTCTTAGCTGAACGTGCAAAAGATTGATAATTTCTTCCAATTAAAGGAATAGATAATCTTGTCCCAATGCAAATAATTAAATCTGAATTTTGTATTATAAAATTAGCCGCCCTTTGACCATAAGCTCCCGGTCTTCCAAAATATAAAGAAGAGTCATCAGGAATTAAATCTGTTCCTCTTTTTGATGTTAATACTGGAATGGATAGGGAATTAACCAAATCAATGAATTCCTTTTCACATCCTGCAAGCCTAATGCCATTTCCTGCGAGAATGATTGGTCGTTCAGCACCATTTAATAATTCTAAAGTTTTGTTTACATCTCGTATTAAAATAGGGTTATTGTCATCTTTTTTCGAATTCAGAGGTATAAATGAATCTAATTCAGATTCATTAATATTCATTCCTTGAATATCTATTGGAATATCAATCCAAACTGGGCCATACCTTCCCGTTTTTGCTAAATACATTGCGTGTTCTAGATGATATTTTATTTTTGATGCTTCCTTGACCTTAACGGCATATTTTGTTATAGGCTTTACTATATTAATAATATCTAATTCTTGATTACCAAGCTGTCGAAGTTCCGAATTTTCCTTAGATTCATCAGATTGTCCAGAAATAATTAATAATGGTGTTGAATCAATCCAGGCATCAGCAACTCCTGTGATCCCTCTTGTTGTAGATGACCCTGATGCAATGATAGCAACTCCTATTTCTCCTTTATATTTTGCGTATGCTTCAGCAGCCATAGTTGCTGCTTCTTCAGTTTGGGTTGAGATATGTTGAACATTTGTATTTCTTCCTATAGAGTCTAAAAGGTGTACATTTGCGCTTCCGGGGACAAGAAATATATTGTTACATTTTTGTTTTTCTAAAAAAGAAATAACAAAATCTGATACTTTAATCATAGAATCATTTTTTTTAATCATTATAACTTCAAGTTCATTTTCTACACCGAAGTTTATTTTTTGAATTAGGTTTTCATAATCTATAGTATCTCCAACATCTAAAATGATATTTCTATTCTCATCTAATATCTTTCCTTTTAGAATACTAACAGTATCCCATTTATCTAACATAAAATTATTTTGAAAATCGGAATTATCTTTGAATTTTGCCAAAGAGATACTACAATTCCCAAATCTTTTCTTAACATTATAATAAAATTCTGGTTCAATAAAGGAAATATAATTATAATTTTGAATATTAAAAGACATCTGGTCAATGGTTTCATAACCCATGCCTACTCTTCCATAGCTATCTTTATATCTTACAAGATCTCTTTTGTTAACTGGTGTTTCAATTTCCATAAGAAATATACCTTCAGGTGATGTTGAATGAGTACGATGGAATACTCCTTTATCAATTAATAATCCATCCCCCGCTTTTCGTTCAATATCTCCTTGTAATGAAGAGCATAATGCTTCACCTGATAATATCACTAAAGATGTTTTTTTGTTGGGATGACAATGCATGGAAGTTTGAAACCCATTTTTAATGTGAAGAATCCATACTGCTATGTATTCATTTTGATAAATCAAATATTCATAACCCCATGGTTTCCTCACAATTACCTTAGAATAATCAAAAATATCATTTATTTGTGTATTTTGATCAACAATAATTTTATTTAATTCAAGAATATCCTGGTCGCTGATTTTGACTTTAGTTATCATTTATAAATAAAAGATTAATTCCATTTTTAAGGGTTATGGAATTATAGATTTATAAATCTGAATGTTTATAAATGTGCTCTAATCTCTTTCTTAAAAATGGAAGAGTGTTTCAATTTAAATACAAATTTTACTAATTTAAATCTAAATGAGCATATAATTAATTTAAAAAAAAAATTTTCTTTAAATAATAAGATTTTATTAATTCAAACACCCCAATTCTTATTTGAATCATTTAATATTCAGGTTGCTAAGAATAGAGGTTATTATGCGTATCCTCCAACCTCGCTACAAACAATTGCAAAATCAATATCTGATTTAAATCTTGAGATAAATATTTTGGATTTAAATTATGAACTTTTAAATCGGGTAATCTATCAGAATTTTGATATTAATAATTGGCTGTCTATTTTAGATGAATCCCTGAATCTATTTAATCCATCAATAATAGGTATAACTTGTTTGACAGAATATAATGATATTTTAAATAAAAATCATCCATTAACTGCACTTCTTGAATATATCTCTAAAAAATATAAGAAAATTGTAATAATTGGGGACCCAACGCCAACAAATGAATATTCCAGATATTTGAAAGATAATCTTTGTGATTTTGTTGTATCTAAAGAAGGAGAAGGTAAAATTAAATTTCTTTTTGATTCTTTTTATAATCATGATAGACAAATTATTCCCACAAATGGAATTTATTTTAAGTTCAAAGATTCAATTGAAGAAACCAATGGGACTAAAAGTTTTTTTCCTCTTAAAGGAAATTTAATTGAGACATACAAAAAATTTCCTATAGAAAATTATTGCAATGTAGGTTGTTTAAACCCATTTTCACGAATGGCTGGTCAAAATAAAATTTTTGCAACTTTTCAACTTACTCGTGGCTGCAGAGCAAATTGTCGTTTTTGTGATGTTACAAAATTTATGGGTAGGGGCATTAGGACTTATCCAGTTAAAGATGTTATTGAAGATATTAAATTTTTGGTTAAAGAAAAAGGTGTTCGCCATTTTGATGTTCTTGATGATGATTTCTTAGGAAATCCAATCGCAACTAAGGAATTACTTCAAGAAATCATTCCTTTAAGAGAAAAATATGGCATTACTTGGTCAGCTAGCAATGGGTTACTTTTAGCATCATGTACAGAAGAAATTATGGATCTTGCAAGAGATTCAGGTTGTATTGGTTTTAGAATTGGAATTGAATCCGGTAATGAAGAAATGTTAAGAAGAATACGAAAACCAGTAAGTATACCTGTAATTTTAAAAAAATCAAAAATGCTTCAAAATTATCCAGAAATATTTATTGGTGCAAATTTTATTTTGGGTCTTTTTGGTGAAGAAACTTTTGGTCAAATGTTAGATACTTTTAGGCTTGCTCATGTTATGAATATTGATTGGTCATCTTATGCTACATTTCAATTTACAAGTAAAGAGACAGCAACGGTTGAAAACCTAAAATCTAAAGGGGGATTAGCTGGAAATTTTACTCCTTCAAAAGATAATAATAAAGGAGAAATATTAGTTCAAAAAGGTATTCTTTCAGGGAATGATGTCTTTAATCTTTCTAATGAAATAATTCCTTCTTCAGATCAAGTAAAACAGATCTGGTTTACGTTTAATTTGGTAGGTAATTACATTAATAACAAAAATTTGAAACCTGGTGGGTCTCCTAAAAAATTTGTGTCTTGGGTGGAATCATTACAAATTTCATATCCTTATAATCCTTATATGTATTTATTTGCCGGAATTGGTCGTTTTTTAATGGGTGATAAAGAATTAGCTTTGAAACATTTAGAAAATGCAAAAATAAAAGTGAATCAATCAGAGTATTGGAAACAAAGATTTATTCAATTCAATTTAATGTGGCTGTTAAATAATTTTCCGTCTACTGCTGATGAAGTATATCGAACATTAGAACTATTGAATAAGGATTATTCACAATGGTTAATAAAATAAAAAAGGATGTTGTAACAATTCTTCCTTATTATAATAATAAAATTTTGTTACAATTACGTGATTTTAAAGAAGACATTTATTGTCCTGGAATGTGGGGGTTCTTTAGTGGTTCAATTGAAGAAGGCGAATTACCCCTAGTTGCTGCAAAAAGAGAATTATTTGAAGAAATAAATTATGTGCCAAACAACATTAAATTTTTAGGTTGTTTTGAAATTCCTCTTGAATACAAAAATGCTTCTATTTATTATTTTCATTTAGACATTCCAATAGAAAAATTAATTCTTAATGAAGGCGCAGATTTGGGATTTTTCTCCTATGAAGAAATAGTGTTAAACAAATTAATTTCAAAAAAATTTAAAAAAGAATATAGCCTTATAAATTCTGAGTTTATTCCACATATTGTTAAATTAGTTTTGAAAAAGATTCATAAATGACTATTTCATTGGTTCTTATTATCAATTAAGTGTTACATTATGTTTATAAATCAATAATCTTTCATTAAATTTCTTAGAATTCAAAAATGG
>Ga0210057_1003997_pt1 | contig 19919 bp, 18 predicted proteins | sample CryGeyCG2114_010_2_FD_183968 | JGI IMG/M metagenome (GOLD analysis project Ga0210057, IMG submission 183968) | Groundwater microbial communities from aquifer - Crystal Geyser CG10_big_fil_rev_8/21/14_0.10 (SPAdes) (version 2) | ecosystem: Environmental > Aquatic > Deep subsurface > Groundwater ...
CAGTCATTTTACCCAAAGACATTTTGGCAAGACTCACATGACGAAGCTGTAGCATATAAACAGCTTTGTCCTCGAACAGTAATAGCTCTTTCGCATAGTGAGGTAAATCGTCCACCTTTATCAGACCTTTTTTAACAGACACACCCTGTTCAAGAGCCTCTAAGATAATCGACAACATAGATACTGAGGTACGACCTGTTTCTTTAGTCACTCGCTCTTGGCTAATATGTTTATAATGAAGAGTCACTGAAAGTGCGAAAAGATTCATAAAATCAGGAGTGGACCTTAAACCACCCAAGTACTCTTTGCCCTTCTTCATATAATCAGGCTTTACGAGGTCTGAGAGTTCTCGAAAGAACTCACTCACAGCCTGCTCTTTTAAAGCATCAAGGGTCGCCTCATTATCTGTGGAAAAATCTTTCCATAGCTGAAACTCAAAAGATTGAAAGTACTTGGCAGCACTAGAAATCTTAGCCTCAATAGTTTTAGCTTCCTTCATTTGCTTTAAAAAAGTCACTCGAGCATCGGCCGAATCTTTTGAGCGTAAGTCGTTATAAGTATTCAAGGCTGTTTGATTGGTTTGTTCCACCTGCTCTTTCATTTGCTGACTAATCTCTTTTGTCTCTTTAACGTCTTTGCCCATTTCGTCTGTGGTATCAGACATTTTTTTAGTAGTGTCCTTCATCTCTTCCATAGTTTTAAATGGGCTGCATCCCGCAAAAATTAAGAAACTAAGGACGCTAATATAACGTAAAGAAAATATTTGAAACAAAGGAACCTCCGTCATGAAGAAGGAGGCTAATTTAACATAGAAAACATCTTCATAAGTTAGGAATGTCTTCTTATGAAAATAGTACTTAGAGAGAGCAATTTTGGTCAGTGAATATTTTCAATTTGTACAAGATTAAGACAAGTAATTCGCAAACGATAGGTATAGCGTCGGTTTTTAATGGCGATTTCTTCCATACTCATTTTATAGAAGGCCTTGTTTGTGTTTAGATTTTTTATCTCAAGCTTTATTTTTGGCACTTTTTTGTAGAGAGATTTAATCTTGGCAGCACGAATGTTGCCATTAGAAAAATATTTTATATCCATATTTCCATCATTATAAGTCACATCATCATTATTATTAAAAATAATATAATAGGGATAATAGGGCCAATCATTCTCTCCAGTAGTGTGAGCATAGAACTCAGGAGAGGTTTCCCCAAAATGAACCACTAAAAAACATGGTCGTTCTGGCATTTCCTTCCTATACCCTACATATGTTCGAAGCGCCTTATCACTGGCTTGTTCAGCGAGACCTTTTGGAAGCATAAAAAAAGAGCTTATTAAAAGATAAATAATTAAAAATAGGCGCATACAGAAAGCCTCACTTTTAGAGAAATAATCTCTATAAAGAAAACCCTTATACTCCTAAATAGGATTTTCTAATTTCATCAGAATCTAAAAGTTGCTTCGCGGGTCCCTGCAAGGCAATTTCACCAGACTCTAACACTAAACCATAATGGGCAATTTGTAGAGCCTGGAGAGCGTTTTGTTCCACCAGTAAGACTGTGGTGCCTTGGGAGTTGATTTGTAAAATAATTTCAAAAATTTTCTCAATAATTTGAGGAGCTAAACCCAGACTTGGCTCGTCTAACAAAAGCATTTCTGGATGGGCCATCAGCGCACGGCCAATGGCTAACATTTGCAGCTCTCCACCAGAAAGAGTACCAGCATTCTGCCTACGACGCTCCTTGAGACGAGGAAACAAGTCAAAAACATGCTCAAGATCATCTTTGTAAGTGGACTTATCCTTCACCGTCCAAGCACCAAGATCTAGGTTTTCTTCTACGCTTAAGTTTAAGAAAATGCCCCGGCCCTCTGGTACTTGGCAAAGCTTTCTTTGCACAATGGTGTGAGCTGGAAGATGAGTAAGATCTTCGCCTTTAAATCGTATTGTACCGGTATTCTTTTTAAGTAATCCTGATATGGCTTTGAGAGTGGTGGTTTTACCAGCACCATTAGAACCAATAAGAGTAACGATACTTCCCTGATCTACTTTAAAAGAGATATTTCTGAGAGCCTGAATAGCCCCATAGGATACACTGATATTTTCACATTCAAAATATGACATTAGGCTTTCTTCTCCGTTTTACCCAAATAAGCTTCAATCACAGCAGGATCACCCTGTACTTGTTGAGGGGTTCCCTCAGAAATTTTCACACCATAATCTAAAACAGCAATGCGCTCACAAACCCCCATCACCAGTTTCATATCGTGTTCGATCAATAAGATGGTGATCTTAAACTCATCTCTAATAAATTTTATTGTTTTAAGAAGGGCATTTTTTTCCTGCGGATTCATCCCTGCCGCTGGCTCGTCTAAAAGTAATAAACGAGCTCCAGTAGCCATGGCCCTAGCAATTTCAAGACGTCGTTGATCTCCATAGGGTAAATTCTTAGCATCCTCTTCGGAGCGATGATCTAGGCGAAAGATCTTAAGAAGATCTAAAGCCTTTTTACGTTTTTCTTTTTCAGACTGCATGACACTAGGAAAACGCAATACACTTGAAACTAATCCATATTTTTTACTCTCAATACTTTGATCGCGAGCAATCAAAAGATTCTCCAAAACACTGAGGTCTTTAAAAAGACGAATATTTTGAAAAGTACGAGCTAGGCCTTTTTGAGTGATCTCATGGGGAGCAAATCCAATGATGTTTTGTCCAAAAGCAGAGATCTGCCCAGAAGTAGGTTGGTAAACTCCCGTTAGCATATTAAAAACTGTGGTTTTACCGGCGCCGTTGGGACCAATGAGCCCAAAAATACTACCTTCAGGAATTTGAATATCTAACTCAGAGACTGCCTTAAGGCCGCCAAACTGAATCGTGAGTTTTTTAGTTTCTAAAGCAATACTCATACTTCCTGCCTCTTTTTACGCTTAAAAAGATCCGGGAGCTCCATATTACCAAAAACACCAGAAGGTCTTGTTAACATCAAAATAATTAAAAATAAGGAGTAAATCACCATACGAAGATCCACATGAGTGACAGTCTGTAAATCTCGTAAAGCCTCTCTGAGTACAGTTAAGAAGGCAGCAGCAAAAACACTGCCGGTGATAGAGCCCATTCCACCCATAACTACCATAATGATAATTTCAAAACTTCTGTTGAGATCAAAAGTCGTTGGATTAATGAACTGCAAGTAATGAGCAAATAGGCCGCCCCCAACTCCTGCTAAAAATGAGGCTAAAACAAAGGCCTTTACTTTTGTAGCAGTGGTATTGACCCCCATCGATTGAGCCGCAATCTCATCTTCACGGACAGATAAAAAAGCGCGGCCATGAGCAGAGTGCAAAATTCTCCAGACAATAAATATAGTGAAGAGCATAAAAGAATAGACCCACCCAAAGCTGGAAAGTGGTGGCACTCCGGGAATTCCCCGAGCTCCGCCAACAGCTTCAATATTGAGCAGTGTTACACGAATGATCTCTCCAAAACCTAAAGTCACAATAGCTAGATAGTCACCACTTAAGCGCAAAGATGGTAGACCAACAATATAGCCAACAGCCGCAGCCATCAAACCCGCAAAAAAGAGCGTGCAGACAAAAATCACTTGTCCTTGAAAACCCATGAGGAGCTCAGGGTTGGAGGCCTGCAGAGAGGTCGTGATATAGGCTGATACATAGGCACCAACAGCCATAAACCCCGCATGTCCCATGGAAAACTGACCAGTAAAACCATTCACTAGATTCAGGCTCACAGCCAAGATCACATTGATCCCTGCATACATAATAACACTAAAAAAGTAGGGATTCATCTGCCCCATAACGGCAAAATCTAAAATCCAAACTAAAGCGCCAACGGCTAACCAAGAAGACATTGATTTAAGGACTGACATTAGACTTTCTCCCGCCGAGCACTACCAAACAGACCTGTGGGCTTAAATAGTAATACGAGAATTAATAAGGCAAAGGCAAGAGCATCACGAAATGTTGGAGCCCAATAGGCTACTAGAAACTCTTCGCTTAAGCCCAAAGTCAAAGCTCCAACCACAGCTCCAGTGATATTTCCAATACCTCCAAAAACGGCAGCAACAAAGGCTTTAAGACCTGGCATCACTCCCATAATGGGATCAATTTTAGGATAAATCACTCCCACCATCACACCTGCGGCGCCAGCAAGGGCGGACCCAAGCATAAAGGTGTAGGAGATCACTCGATCTGTTGGAATTCCCATAAGACTTGCAAGATCATGATTGTAGCTCACAGCCCTCATGGCCCGACCTAAACGAGTGTTAAAAATAATGTACTGAAGAATCAGCATGAGAACGATAGAAATACCAAAGACCACACCATGAAGTGGGCTTAGAGTAACCCCTCCTATATTCCACATCCCTTCAGGAGAATAAATAGTAGGAAAAAACTTGGGGTCTGAACCAAATATAAGCTGACCAGAAAACTGTAAAAATAAAGAAACACCCACTGCAGTGATCAACACGTTAATACGAGGGGCTCCACGAAGAGGCTTATAAGCCAATCTCTCGATGGTAAAACCTACGATGGCACAACCAACCATGGCGATGGCTAAACAAATGAATAGCGAACTCAATGATGGGTTTTCATAGAGCTTCAACCACTGCGTAGAGTACATACCGATAAAAGCACCAAGCATAAACACTTCGCCGTGGGCAAAGTTAATGAGTTGCAGAATACCAAAGACCATGGTGTAGCCCAGGGCAATAAGAGCGTAGATACTGCCCAAGGACAAACCATTCACAATGTGTTGAAAAAACTCTATCATTTGCTAACAACCCACTAAATTAAGGATTCACAGTTTCTTGATATTTAAAATCCTTACCTACAACTTTAATCACAACAGCAGGTTTCACTGGGTTGCGGTTTTCATCCATAGTGATTTTTCCAGTCACCCCAGGAAAATCCTTTGTTGCAGCTAAAGCATCACGAATATCTTTAGTCTCTAAAGTTTTAGCTCTCTTCATGGCATCAAACAATACCATGGCACCATCGTAACCCATGGCTGCAAGGCCATCAGGAACAATATTAAATTTTTCTTTAAATCTTTTAATAAAGCTTTGCACGTGAGGAGATTTATCTTCTGTCGAGTAGTGATTAGAAAAGTAACTTCCGTTCAGAGATTGACCACCCACTTCAACCAACTTTGGGGAGTCCCAGCCGTCACCACCAAGAAGTGGTACTTTAATACCCACGTCTTTAACAGCCTGACGAGCAATCAAACCAACATCAGTGTAGTAACCAGGAACAAAAATGGCGTCAGGCTTCTTCGCTTTGATAGAAGTTAACTGAGCTTTGAAATCAATATCACCGGCAGAGTAACTTTGGTCCGCAATGATCTCTCCGCCACCCGCTTTAAAAGTTTCGATGAAGAAGTTTGCTAGTCCCACGCTGTAATCGTTTTTTACATCTCTCAAAACAGCCACTCTTTTAGCATGAAGAGTGTCGAGGGCGAATTTGGCCATCACTTTTCCTTGGAAAGGATCAATGAAGCAAACGCGGAAAATATAATCACCCACTTCTGTCACTTTAGGATTTGTGCTGGAGGGGCTCACCATGGGGATCTTGTATTGTTGAGCAATAGGAGCCATGGCCAAACTGCGAGAGCTTGCCACTTCCCCAAGAATTGCTGTCACATTGTTTTGTGTGATCAATTTGGTAACAGCTGTTGCTGCTTCTTCAGGTTTGCCTTGGTTATCAAGAGTGATCACTCTGACCTTTTTGCCTTTGATACCACCCTCCGCATTGATCTCATCCACAGCCAAAAGGGTTCCGCTATTAGAACTAGTTCCAAAAGTGGCCTCGGGCCCTGTCATAGAGAGCACTTCACCCACAAGAATTTCATCACTCTCAGTGGAGGCTCCTTTATCTTTTTTTGTACAAGAGGTGCTCAAAAGTGCCAGAAGGAGCAATCCACTGACCCACTTGAGAGTTTTAATTGTTTTACGGGCGTTGATTTTCTCGCTTTGTTTCATACAAAAACCTTCTTTTTCTCCCCAAAATGGGGGACTTGGTTTTAAAACATAAAGTAACGCTAAGCATGCGTTACCAGTCACTTTTACTATGTTGAACAAGTCTTTAAATCCTATTTGGGATTGGGTGTCAATCACCCATGGTAATGGATAGGGATATCAATATATTGCGTCAATCAAAAGGACCAGAAGTCCGACCAAAAGAAGAACTCCAGGCTACCCAAAAGCCAAACCACCAATAAAGTGGCCCAGCAGAGTACCTTGTAGATTTTTTTGATCCTAAAAGAGGGCCTTGATGGGGCTTCCATCAACAGGACAGGGGCAGAAAACAAAGTTCTCCCTAACTGATGAGCTGATAGTGAAAAAAGGGAGATAGAAATCAAAAATAAAAGTGGCGTCGACATACTTTCTTTTCGGAATCTCACTTTGAGACTTAAGAGGGCTTTGGTCTGGGCTTTTTAGACTGACCAAAAACGTCACAGGTGACATTTTTGGTCAGCACCTCCACTTTGGCCAGACTCATTAGGTTCTAAAATCCTGACTTTCTGTCAACTTTACAAAAAACAAGTGGCACTCCCCTTGCTCATAACGAAGTGACGTTGAAAGGAGCCTTTAATATGGAATCAATCGTTCATGCATTTAGTTCAGGTGGAATTTGGATGGTCGCAATTCTCGCAGCTCATGTGGTGACAATCGCCATAATGATCGACCGAGGAGTCGCCCTATTTGTTGTAAGAACCAAAGGTCAAAAAAAGTTGGTTCAGGAATTTGAAAATGAAATCAAAAAAGGTCAATTAGACAAAGTCATTGCTAAGGCCAAGCATATGGAATCACAGCCACTGTCTGCTGTGGTACAAGCCGGTGCTCAAGCTGCAATGGACATGGGTGGAAAAGACGAGATCCAGGCAAAAATGGATGAAGTTCTGGCCCATGAAAATGAAGCTTTGGAAAAGCGCACAGGCTTTTTATCTATGTTGGCTAACGTAGCAACGCTTCTTGGTTTATTAGGAACTATCACAGGTATGATTAAATCTTTCGCAGCGATTGGCAATGCCAGCGCCATGGAAAAAGCCAGTTTACTCTCTGCGGGTATTGCTGAGGCCATGCACGCCACTGCCTACGGTTTGATTGTGGCTATTCCGGCCCTTGTGGCCTTTGCCATTCTTCAGAATAGAGCCAATCAATTGGCTGAAGATTTAAACCAAGCCTCTTTAAAGGCCTTTCATTGGCTGAGTTACTCTTATGAGTCAGTGCCTTCAAAAAAGCCTCGTTTAAATATGTAATTAGAAGTTTTAACAGTTGTTTAAGATTGGACGTTGGTGGAAACGATGAAAAAGAAAAAAGAAATCAGTTTTGATTTAAATTTAATTCCCTTCATCGATATGTTGAGTGTGTGCATTTTCTTTCTCATGCTCACAGCCGTCTGGATTCAAGTGGGATCCTTGGAAATAAAGCAAGGACTTGGTGGGCAAACAGAAGATAATAAGCCCACTCCTACAATCCTAACCTATATCAATAGCCAAAGTGATATTGAACTGTCCTTAAAGGATGCAGATGCTCCACATAAAGCCACTATAAAGGCGCACAATGGAAAGCCAAATCTTAAAAACCTTAAGCTAAGCGTGACACAGTTAGTTTCAAAAACTCAAAATTTGAAAACAGCCCTTGTTATGCCTGATCAAAAAACTTCATACCAAGACATGATGAGTGTCATGGATGTTTTACGAAAATCACAAATCAGTGTTGGAATTGTACCGCTCTAATGGGGAGACATTATGTTACATAGTCATTTGTTAGAACAAAAGAATATTGAAACCATGAAGTCTTCAATTTGTGACATCGGATCTCCTATGATGGGAGCCTACCATAAAGAGAAAAAGCATCTGAGTTTTGATCTTCTCCTCACTTCCCTTGTAGATGCCTTTGCCATTCTTGCCATTTTTCTTTTAGCTAATACGACGAGTTACCAACAAGAAGTTGAGGCAGATCAAAACATTCAACTGCCAGTGGTGACGAGTGCAGCTTCAATTTCAGAGGGAACTCTGATCACTCGAACAGCTCAAGGTTGGGCTCTTGATGGTAAGCCAGTGGCCATGGACGAGCTAGTTGCAAAGTTGAAAGAGCTTAAAGAGCAAGGCAAAGAAACTGAATTCAACCTCATTGTTCAAGCAGATAAGAATATTAGCTATGAAGAGCTCAACCCGATTATTTTAGCTTCTGCCCATGCAGGCATTGAAAGCTTTAAGTTTGCTGCAGTTGAGGAAGGGGAAAAGAAATAATGTTTCTAGCACAAGCCAATCGCATTCTACTGACTCTGACTCTGGCTCTTACTGTGCTAACAGCTCTCAGTATCTCTTCTAGAAGCTTTGCTGATAAAATGGAAGATACGACCCATAGCTACCTCATTAACAAACTCGAAATTGTGGTTCAAAGCCTAGATGTTAACAATTATTCTAAATATCCAAGCATGTTGAGGTTGGCAGATCTTTATGCGGAACGAGCTCGCCTTTCTGAGATGCAAAGTAATTTAGACTCTCAACAAGAGTCCGTTTGTCACAGCTGCCCACCTGCTAAATCTGATCGCCGTCGAGCCATTGAATTGTATAAATCTGCATTTCCACATGCAAAACAAGAGATCAAAGGATTTGTTTTATTTCAAATGGCTCACCTATATTTATTAAATGGTGAAGAAAAAAGTGCAGAAAAACTCTACAACGATATTGTTAAGCACAAAAATAAATATGAAAAAGAAATTGTAGGCTTGTCGTACACAGGTCTTGGCGAAATTGAATACAAAAGAGAAAAATTTAAATCTGCCTCTAGTTACTTTTTAAAAGCCTTACGAATCAAAGAAACTCCACGTAAAGGGCAAATCCTTTACCGCCTAGCCTGGTGTGAGTTTAACTCAAATAAGACAAAGGCAGCTCAAAATAGACTGCTTCACATCTTAACTCATCGAGAACTACTCACAACAAAAACTCAAGATGGTAAAGTCACTATTGATAAAGCCTTTCATGAAGAGATCTCGAGAGATTATGCTGGAATGCTTGCCCGTAGTCGTATCAGAAAATCTGATATTGATCGCGTCTATAAGCTCAGTCCTGATAGTCAAAAAATTGAAAACGTAAAATACCTTGCTCAAGAGCTCGATCGCCTTGGAAAGCAAAAAACAGCACTGCTGGCCTGGGGTTACGTGAACTTACACCAAGAAAAAACTTCGGAAGGTACACTTGAAGGCCACATTCGTATGGCTCAGGCTTATTACGACCTTGGTAATAATAAAAAGAGCGCTGCTAAAATTCAAGAGGCTGCCCAAACATGGAAAAATGAGGGCTGTAAAGAAAAAGATCTTTGTGAAAACTTAAAAAGAAGACTTAAAAAAATCATCACTGACTGGGATAAAGCCACAAAGAAAATTAAAGATTCCCATCTACTCACTGCCTACACTGCCTACACTGATACATTTACAGATGATATTGAAATGGCCTACTGGGGCGCTCTTGTTGCTGAAAGATTAGGCCAACACATTTTGGCTCAAAAGCTCTATGCTCAAGCCTCTCAGGCTGCTGCTAAGGACTCCAATGGAAACAGCAAACTACTAGAGGCTTCCCTACTTGGAGAGATTGAAGCGGCTGAAAAATCCAATTCATTTGACGCTAAAAGAGCAGCTTATCAAAACTACTTAGATAAGAATCCTGATGGTGCCAAGGCCGCTGAAGTTAAATATCAAATGGCGCATTTGGATTATGATCAATCAAAGTATGATCAGGCAGCCGACGCTTTTAGAGCTTTGGCTTTAAATAATAAAACTCCCAAAGCCATTGCCATACAATCAGCCGACTTAGCATTAGACAGTCTTGCAATACTAAAAAACGATAAGAAAATTGAAAGTTGGACTGAAGACTTTGCCAAGGCCCATCCTCAAAAATCACAGGAATATAGCAAAATAGGCCGGCAGGCCTCGCAAAATATTGCGGCCCATAGCTCACCTAGAGATGGCTTAGAGAAGTTAGTGGCCATTCCTTTAGTAGGTGTCAAAAAAGAAGATCGTATTAAAATTCTTAAGGATCGCATTGCTCTTGCAGAAAAAATAAAGGATCTACAGGAAGTAGAAAACTCCTCACATTTACTGCTGAAAACCAGAGGCATTAGTGCTACGGATAAAGAATTTGCCTTTTCTAGACTCCTTTGGGTTGCAGAGTTAAAAATGGATTTTTCTAAGGCCTATTCTTTAGCTAAAAAATTGGATCTCAAAGAGCTAAGCCCTTTGGAAAAAGAATTAAAACTAGCTTGGCTTAGTGATTTAGCAGGTCGCCGCAATATTCAGCACTATAAAAAAGCAATCCAGCTGACCCGTTCAAAGAGACAAGAACGCCAACTCATGGCCCTCCTCGTGCGCACCCATAGTCGACATCTATTTTCTACTTACGAGAGTGACCTTAAAAAAGATAGAAAACTTTATGGTGAGTTAGCATTAGAAGATTTAGCGACTACCAAAAACTACAAAGTAGCTCAAAAACGCTTAAGGTACACTCGTGGACAGGGTCGAAAGAATCTTTCACATTACCTGCGCCTTCACAGCTGGGATGATGACTTTAGATCTCTTAAGCGCCATCGTCTGAGCCAAAAAAACTTGAGTCGCAGTTTGCAACAACGAATGAGTCTTCTTAAAAAAGCGGAAAGGGCTAGCGCGAAAGCCTTGGCTAGTCATGACTGGACTCTACAAGTGCTCCATTTAGACTTCCTTTCAGATCAATATGTTCGCCTACACAGAGATATCATGAAGTTACCAATCCCCCGTGGACTCAGCCGAGCTCAAAGAAAACAGTATCGAGAAGAGCTTTCTAAACAGTCGGAGCCATTTAAAAACAAATCTGAAGAGTACCGTCAAGCCTACTCAAAACTTTGGAACACCAACATTCCTGATTCTATGGTCAGCGATTACGAGCAAACCCCAGCCCCACTTCGCTCGCTCTTCGCGCTGGAATTCTCTATCCTAGAAAAAGTAGCTCCTCGCTCATGGGCCAAAGAGTTACGCTCTGCTCGACTGAAGCCACATAAAGGTGTTGCATATTCTGACATAAAAAATGCGAGAGAAGATGTACGCCAACATCCGTTTAACATCTCCTACTTAGAAAAATTGAGAAACTTAGAATCTGAAAATGGTCGTTATGTTATGGTGGCCTACCTTGAGGCACGTAAAGCAGAGCTTGCTAAAGGAGATCGGTAATGCAACTCAAAATCTCTACCCCACTATTAGTTAAGGGCCTGGTACTTCTTCTGTTTCTTGCCTCGGTTCCCAGCTTGGCTGCAAAAAAGGCAACAAAGAAGAAGTTTTCTTCACTCTCAACAAATATTAATTTTGATGATCTCACAGTCAAAGGCAAGTACTCCACGGCGATGGAGGCTCAGGCCATTGTGGAAGATGAAAAAGGTCTTAATACTTTATTGCAACCTCGACAAAATTTTAATGATCGCATGAAAGCATCAAGAAATAGGTTTTAAGGAGTTCGTATGAAAGGTTCCATTGTTTTAAAAAATAAGAAGAATGAAGTTGTTAGAACCATTCATGGAAACACTAGCACATTTTATATTATATATAGAATGGACACCCATCGTATTGAGCACCACAATAGCCTTAAAGAGTTAGATAAAAATAAAGTGGACTATGTTGAAGTTTCAAAAGTAAATATTAAGGACCTTCAAAAAAAACCGATTCAAATTGCCAAGATTGGAACATTAGAGCTTGTTGAAAATATTGATGCACTTTCTACTGACATTGAGACTAAAGAAGAAAATGATGAGAACTTCAAAAAGGCATTAAAATGGGTTTTAGTTGCTAATATTGCTTTTCTCTGTTTTTCCTTTCTACTAAGTTTTGTTTTAAAATATTTCAACCCACCACAAGAAGTTCAAGTGGTGACAATTGAGCCACGCAGCGAAGAGCTCAAACGACCTGTCGTTTCTCCAACTGAGAAAAGACATCGGCCAAAAGTAGCAAAGCGTGTGGCTAAAAAACCAAAGATTGTTGCTAAACACAAAACTCCCACTAGAAACATGCGAAAAAGTCACGCCCGCTCTAAATCACGTACTAACATTAATCATGTAGGAGCTCTTGCAGCCCTTGGCAGCCTTTCGAAATCAGCCACAAATGGTGGATTAAATGTAAATAAAATCCAAACTAGCAAAGGTGCTGGCATGGGCGGATCTCAAGGAAGTGGTGGAGTTCAAAGCGCGTTTTATGGAAAAGGGCTTGTGGGCGCAGCACTAGGCCCCGGCCATAATGTGAAAGGTGCAGGAGGCTATGGCACCCGAGGAAAAGGTGGCGGTAAGGCTGGCTATGGACGTATGAGTCTTTCTGGCGCTAGTGGAGCCTTCTTTCATCCTGTAGAAGAAGAGGCACTTATTGATGGTGGCCTTGATAGAGATGAAATCAATGCAGTGATTCAAAGACACTTAGGCCAGGTACGATTTTGTTATGAGCAAGGCCTACAAAGCGAGCCGGATCTTGCTGGTCGTGTGGCCATTAAGTTTGTGATTGGAAGCCGTGGTCATGTGAATGTAGCTAATATAGCAAATTCAAGTCTACGTTCTCGCACTGTTGAGTCCTGTCTTGTGAATAAATTAAAAGGTTGGAAATTTCCAGAGCCACGCGGTGGCGTAGATGTAAAAGTTAGTTATCCCTTCGTACTTAAAAGAGCAAGTCGAGGCTAAGGAGAATTTATGAAAAAGCATCCAAACATTGTAACAAAAAATGCATTTTTCCTAATTGGAGCAACTTTAGCATTAGTCGCTTGCCAAGGGAAAAGCTCAAATCCGACCCAAAACTACACGGTTAATAAAGACAACACCGTTCCTTACACTGGAGAAGTGAGCCCAACACAAGAGTATGTGGGTGATAGTCTCTTTAGTTACAATGTGGAGAATAGAAATTTTAAAGAAGATGAAGTTTCTACGATGAAAATCACTGTGACTCCCAACTCTACAAAGGTCACAAGTTTTACCGTAGACGCTGTGAAAATTCCGGTTGGCAGTCAACTTCAAGTATCGACAAAAGACCCCAGCGTCTATGAATTGACATGGAAACCACCTACAAAAACAGTAACAGATCAAAATATTCAGCCTGTAGAAATTGAGCTACTCATTCATCCTACAGCGGTGGCCGATGCTCGTCTTGGGGCTCTTGCAAAGGTCATTAAAGATACAATTTATGTCACCGTCACTCACAGTCGACCCGAGATTATTTCTGTAAAATCTCAGCAGGTCAAAGAAGGCAGTGAGTACTCTATAGTTGATGGGAAAAATATGAACTTCGAAGTTAACTACAAAGACCTTTCTACATATCAAGGCCAAGCTCCTCAGGTGAACTTTGTGGATTGCCAACAACAAAACAACTCAGAAAACCCAAGAGAAAATGCGAGCTCATTTATTATCCCTACATCTATTCCACAAAAAGTAGGAGCCAATGATTGGAAGCAAAGCTTTCGTTTAGAAACAAAGAATATCAATAACATAATAACCAAAGATGATACTGCCCGTCTCTGCACCACTGTAAAGGTTGTGAATAGCAATCACACTGTTTCAGCTCAAGAAATGTTATACTTTCGTATCTTATACTCACCCATTAAGCCTGAAGTTAAGAACGTTAAATCAAATGGCAAAGCTCAATCAGGCTATAACTACACATTAACTTTTGATGTTGCTGCTAAAAAAGCTGTTGGAACTTTAGATGTCACACTAACAGATGTCTCAACTTGGCCAGGTTCTGCCACAGCCACTTGTGAAGATGCAAAACTAAGAAATGGCGAAGCTGACTCATATCTTAAGCATTGCGAGCTCAATTGGTTTATTAGCGATGACCTAAGCACCTTGCAAAGTGCCTACAAATTTGAAGTGAGCGCTCAGCACAAAGTGCAGCGTGGAGATAAGGAGCTGGTGTCAAATACTGATCTTACAAAAACAATTAAAGTTTTAAAAGTCCAAGTGAAACCTGCTCCTGAAAAGAAAACTGCTCAAAGTGCCGGAGGAAAAAAATGAAACACATAATCTATCTTACATTGATTGCTTTTTTAGCTACCTCAACTCTCTCTTCTTCGGGCGCAGAAGCTAGAAGTGCTCGGAAAAAATCAAAGGCAAGGGCAACGAAAACACATAAAAGAGCGCGTTCTCCAAAAGTAACTCAAAATGTGGATTCACAAAAGCTCCAAAACAGCTTTGATTCTTTAGGTGGGAATGAAGCTTTAGTTGAAAAATCTCAAAAATTTGATCCTGAAAATGAAGGCCGCATTGTACAAAAAAGAAGTGTGGATCGGCACAACAGGGTAGAGGTAGGTTTTCAATATGGTTTTGTGGGCGGCGGTGATGCCTATTTAAACACTGAGAATGTTGGTGGCAGCTTAGATTATCATTTTACTCCACGTTGGTCTTTAGGTGTTCGCTATGCCAAATCATATAACAGCCTGACTCGTGAAGGTCAGGTTGCTTACGAAGAAGCACAAAATCAAAAAGGCCTTGGAAACGTTGGTACTATAGTCGACATTGACTACCCTATCTCCACAACAATGGCTATGGTGAACTTTTACCCTATTTATGGAAAAATGAATCTTTTAGATTTAGGAATTTCTCAGTTCGACCTTTACCTTTTAGCTGGCTATGGAAAAGTTGAGCTCTCTAGTGGCATGAAAGACACCATAACTGGTGGTTTAGGAGCTGGTATTTGGTGGAATCAGTGGCTCACCACTCGTATTGAAGGTCGATATCAAACCTACCAAGATCAAGTTTACACGGGCAACAGACAACTTCATTTGGCCATTTTCAGTGCCCACCTAGGAATCATGTTATGAAAAAAATGTTTCTTGGTTCAATATTCATGATCTCCTTCTCTTTGCCCGCCCTAGCTAAGTCAGTGGATCAGCAAATGCAAGAGGCTCGAGAGCTCTACGCTAAAGACAAGTGGGATCAAGCCATTCAAGCTTATGACAATATATCTAAAACCTCAGATTACTGGGTAGAGGCTGTTGAAGAAAAGGCCTGGGCCTTTTTAAGAAAAGAACAAAGCAACAAAGTGCTTTCTGAACTCAAAGCCATCATGAACCCTTATGTTAGAAAACAACTTGGTCCTGAGCCTTACTTTTTAAAGGCTTACACACAACTTAAAGTTTGTGACTACCCAGGTGTTTTTGAAACCATCAAAGATTTTAAAACCACCTTTAAACCTAGAATATCAGCCTTAACTGAGCTTGAAAAAACAGGAAGCTCCAAGGCGTGGGGATTGGCTGTTGGAAAAATTATAGAAGGAGCTTCCACCCGTGCTGATTTAGGTCCAGCCGCTCTAGAACTTCCTCGATGGATACACAAAGACAAAATTCTGATAAGCGCATTAAAGAAAAAAAGGATTTCAAAAGTAAAAGCACGATTACAGTCTTTAGCTCGAGATGAGTTAATAGAACTCAATAAAATGGTCACTAAATTGAATCTTGTGGAAACAGAGGTTGTTCAGAGAATGTATTTGATCGAAAAACCCTCAGACAAACACATTGTGATGTCAAACAAGCAGGAAGATGAAATTTCATTTCCTGTGAGCGATGAAGTTTGGGCTGATGAGGTAGATAAGATGCAAGTCTACACAAGAGGATGCCCTGATAGCAAATGGAGTCACTTATGAAAAAACAAGTTTATTTATTATCAGTAAAAGCTCTTTTGCTAAGTTTGATTGTCAGTGCTTGTTCTCCTACGAACCCTCGCCTTCAAACTCCACCCGAAGAGAACAATGTGGTCACTGTGAGTGATTCCATTGGAGTCTATGAAGTGAATTCTAAGGTAGATATACTTTTTGTGATTGATAACTCAGTCAGTATGGATCGGCACCAAAGCAACTTAAGTAGAAATATTGAAAGCTTTGTGGAAGAGTTTGAGAAAAATAAAATTCTAGACTACCACATTGCTGTGACTACGATTTCTGATCAAGTCTCTGCACAAAAACGTTTAGAAGATCCTAAATGGGCAGGATTCACACCTCCTCTGGTTGGCGAGCTTGTCCCCTTAAAAATTAAAAATACTGAGGGTAAACTTGAGGCAAGCCAAGGATCTCGTTATATTTCAAGAAATACAGAAAATAAAATTGAAGTGCTTAAAAATACATTGATAGTTGGCACAGTGAAACTTGAAGATGGTGGTCCTCAGTATGAAGAAGTTTTTCCACCAGTCAAAGCAGCCATTGGGCCTGGTGCACCTGTAAATAATGAAGGATTTTATCGCCCTGAAGCCAATCTGGTGGTGATTGTCATTACAGATGCTGATGATGCTTCTGATATTACGGCAGAGGGACTCTACAATGACCTCCTCCGCCTAAAAGATGGCGAGCGCAAAAAAATTCAAGTCTATGCTGCCGTCATCCCCTCCTCAGCACCGGCAACATGTAAAAGAGACTATTCCAATCAAAAGCCAGCAAAGATTGAGACGTTAACTCAGATGTTCCAGAATCAAAGTAAAAAGATTGTTAATCTCTGCTCTCAAAACTTTGGACAGGAATTAGCGAATATAGGAATAGATCTATCTCAGAATATCCAAACTCAAACCATTCAGCTGCCTTTTATTCCTGAATTTAAAAGTAAAAATGACATTAAGGTTTATTACGGAAAACAAGAGCTCAAAAATGATCCTAAAACAGGTTGGATGCTTGATAAAAGCACACTGATTTTAGGCAGAAATCTGGATGTTGAATTTGAAACTGACGCTAAAATATTCGTGAAAGCCACGCCCGTACGCATAGAAAATTACAACAATGGTCGAGCAAAACCTGCTTTTTAATTTTGAGGAGCTCCCATGGATGTCTCCTCATTCCTTCAAAGGGTTTGGAATTACGCCGAACAAACTAATATTGAGTTTATTCAGAGTGGAAGCCACCGTGGTTTTAGTGATTACGGACTTCCTGATACCCGCGGGTTTACACCTCACTTAAGACAAGTACGCCTTTATCAAGAGGACACATTAGAAAACTTAAACCTTAAAGGGGGCCAGCCCTCTCAGGTCAAGCTATGGCTCACCCATGACCTTCTTCATATTCTCTTCTACGATTTTATTTTTTTTAACGTTGGTGAAAGTGCTTTTTCTCACTACGAAAGTTTTTTAGAGTTTCACTTAGCCAGTGAGGCTTTTGCCGTGTGGGCTCTGGATTACCAAGTTCTTGCAAAGAACTCCCATGAGGGTTTGGCCATTCAGTTAGATCAAAAGCAATGGCGAGAGTTTCAAAAGAGTAATCCTAAGCTTCCCTCTTTTGGCTCTCAAGCTTTAGGAAAAGATATCACGCAACTCTACCTCACTGGTCACACGCAATACCTCCAATTAGGCATGACAACCCACCCTGCCTACGAAGAGTGGGTTGGGCATGAGTTACGCTACTCAGAAAAGCAACGACTCTACGCTCAAATGTGGTGGGATGATCTGCAGTTAGAACAACTCAGCTATCGACTCCCTGAAATCACAAAATCTTATATTGATGAGGCTGTGATGGAGCTCACTGAACTACTTCTTTTCCCCTCTACTCAATGGGAAAGCTACCTGAAGAGCCTCAATTTTCATGGGGCGAACAATTTTTTTCAAGAGGCTCCAAAATATCAAAAAAAAGGTAGTTTTACTGATTATCGCTTTACGCCTCTACAAGCCCTTAGTTTTGATCAATTTAAAATCAGTTATAAAGAGGCCCTTGAAATCAAAAGGCCATCGGCTTCGGATTTGTTCTTTTTTTATCAGTTGATCACAAAATTACCAGTATCTGATTATTCTGATGTAGATTTAAATTTACTGCAAAATATCACTCAAGCGGCTAATCGTGACCCCACCCTTCCACCATCACTTTGGGAGAGTTTTGTAGCCATTGTTCGCAAAAAGGAAACTTCATACTTTAAAAAAATAGACCTTAATCAGTTTCAGCAAAAAAATTTAGCAAGTGTATTTTTTCTACCTTAAATTTTCAGGACTCAGGGCCACATGAAAGCGCCTCACCTTCCATAGCCAATAGTAGAAAAGTAAAACAGAGGTTGTCACAAGACCTGCCACCAGCCCCATCCAGAGCCCCGTCACTTCGTAGTTTTTAATAAATGCAAAATACCAGGCAATGGGTAAACCTATAACCCAATAACCCAAGAAATTCAGCATCATTGGTACTTTAGTTTCGCCTATGCCACGCAAAGCCCCAGATGCTACAATTTGCACTCCATCTGAGATTTGAAAGATCGCAGCTAAAAAAATAATTTTTAAACCCACTTCAATCACCTGAGGGTCGTGAGTGTAAATACCTAAAAAGAATTTAGGAAATAAGAGTAATAATATACAAGAACAAAGCATATAGGCCATTCCTAAACCTAACCCCATACGCCCTGATTTTTTTAAATCCTTTAAATTTTTGCGACCATAGGACTGGCCCACAAGAACGGTGGTGGCTGAAGAAATTCCCAATGGAATCATAAAAGATGTGGCAGCAATATTGATCACTGCCTGATGTGCTGCACTCGCTAAAACTCCAAAAACAGCAGATAAGGCAGTTACCAAAGTAAACATACCCCCTTCAAATGTCATATGCATAGAAATTGGAAAACCAATTTTGATAAAATCCCATTGCCTATGAAAATGTGGCCAACGCTCCGTATGCTTTTTTAATAAAACCTTGAGACGAGGATCCCGGTACCAAATGTAGGCCAACAAACAAAGAGCCATAAAGTAGCGAGAAAAAGTGGTGGCAATGGCTGCACCAAATACGCCCCACTTTGGAAGCCCCCACCAACCTAAAATCAAAGCTAAATCTGCCACAAGGTTAAATACATTAGCAAAAACCATAGCATAAAAAACAACCATTGCTCTTCCTAAGGACTGTAGATAGCAACGGCAGACATGATAAATAAGTCCAGGCCAAATACTCAGTAAAACAATGCTAGTGTATTCTTGCGCTAGACGTGATTGTTCAGGGTCTTTAACAAAAGTTGGCAAAAAGTTTAGAAGTGGAATTGGTAAGAAAGTTCCTATAAGAGAATAAAAACTTACGAGCCACAGACCTTGAATCAGAGCACGTCGACACTCCGTATGTTTTCTAGCTCCAAAGTTATAGCTCACTACAAATTCCGTGGCCATACTGAGCCCCAGCCCAATAACAAAGGATACATGCCAGAGAATACCACCCAAACCCACTGCAGCCATTTCAGTAGCACCAATTTTCCCGACACAAATTAGATCTACTGTATTCATCAGCATCATGCCCAAAAAACCTAAGGAAATAGGTAAAGCTAAGCGCACGAGAGAGGAAAAGCGAATGGGCTGCATTTCTGTCTGTGAAATGTCTTCAGTTAAGGAGGACATGCTTTATGTCTTTCTTTAGTACTTCAGTGCTTTAATTCTTTAATTGTGGCTTTATTTGAAATTGCCCGGGGGGCCTAGAAATGTCAATGGGAGCCATGGGATAGTTTTAAAAACAAAATGCGATAAATAATAAGAATCAATAAAATAGAGGGCAAAATATCTATGACTAATACTTTTTCATAAGTAGGAAGAAGCCCCTGTACCCTGAATGGGTGGCTAAAGGAGTGGCTGAGGAGATTGAACGTAGTCCATTGCATGTACTGAGCCCATGCCTGCTCAGTACATGTGTTACTGCTGTGATTTTGCTGTGGCCCTTACCAATATCAGGTGTGTGGGTATTCCCTTGACTCAACTATGATTCTCTAAATTACTTGAGCCTTATGTGGGCTGTGGACCTGCCGGCGCCGTTTGCAGCTATGCTGTTGATCTGCGCCCTCTCGATACCTGTGGGCTCACATACTTTACTAAAAATTGAGCTTCCTCTCGACGATAACCAAAGCCTTCGAGTTCGTTGATATGAATGTAGTCTCTTAAAGTAAGTAGAGCCTTGAGGCTTCTCACCACTCTTGTAAAAGGGCG
>Ga0210057_1003998_pt1 | contig 19914 bp, 20 predicted proteins | sample CryGeyCG2114_010_2_FD_183968 | JGI IMG/M metagenome (GOLD analysis project Ga0210057, IMG submission 183968) | Groundwater microbial communities from aquifer - Crystal Geyser CG10_big_fil_rev_8/21/14_0.10 (SPAdes) (version 2) | ecosystem: Environmental > Aquatic > Deep subsurface > Groundwater ...
AATGAACCTCCCCGCAGCAAGCTTCGGGGTATCTACATTGATTCCATTGTCATTCCGGTAAAGACACATAGTAGTCTTATCCGGAATCCATACAGATAATTAACAATGTTTCATGGCAAGCCATGGGGTATGTACCCTAAAAAAGAATCATCCAGCACTTCAAACATTCCACTCTTATACAAATCAACAGCACCCATCGTGCAAACCTGACCACCATCTTCTGCCTGACGCAATGTTACTACACCGCTCTCGCATGTAGTCACCAGATACCTGTCCCCAGCAATGTTTTGCCAAACATCTCCCACCCCCACCCACATAAAATCACCCGCATCACCCACCATGTATTCACCAACTTCGGTCATTATGTAACACTTTTCATTTAGTGTGTAGGCTACTCCACCAGCCATCACATTCAGCTTTACTCCTCTAGCTACACAATAAGCCGCCAACGACTCAATTCCTTGTTGGGTCACCACTCCCGCTACCACGCTCAAAGTAGCCGGCAAAGCCTCCAGTTGACCCAAGATGTCCATAAGCCTCTCAATCGTAAAACTCGTCGCTACACAACCTTCCACTATTGTCACATTGCCATCCCTTAACTCGCGAATTCTCCCCCAATTTTCAGGGTCATCCATCGTGATCCCTACAGCTAACCCTCTCTCTCCCGTAAGTAAATTATCTGCCACCAAAGGCAATCTTTTCTCATGCACATCTATCACCGGTACCCCGTTTTTCACCACTCCAGCAAGGGCAGCTGCAGGTCGTGCTGCCCTTAAAGGCAAAACCACAACTCCTTCTTTGCCCACCACCCTCTCGCCAATAGCCAAACTGAACAACCCAGACATAGCTCTTTTATAAGCTCTCCTAGCGTTCGGGTCACCAATACCTCCACCCATCCACTCGTTAGCCAATGCGGTCAGTTCGCTCACCAACCCTGCTGCGCCTGCTGCTACCACACCATCCCCACTCAAAGTCGCAATCTCCACCACAACATCTTCACCCAGATTAATTTCCTCACCCGGCTGCCACCTCTGCTCCTTCGGCACCGAAGAATTTCTCATCCTCCCATATGTCTCCAAATCACCGTTTACCACCATCTCAAAGTCCGTCGGTCCTGAATAAGCACTTGTGACTATGTCCTCTACCGAAATTAGCTGGCCTGCATTGCCAAAGTACACAGCAGGCCCACCATCTTTTTGTAGCATCATCACCCCCTCTACTCGTGGGTGCTTATTCACATTCACTGAATCTACCAAGTGTTCAGGTACCGCCATATCTATCTCCTATTTTTTTTATCAAAAAATCCAGAGCTTCCAGCTAATTTGCCTGCTGCTCCGGATACATAACCTACCAACTTCTCCAAACACTGTCAACATAGAATTTTCTTGAGTCTACAACAAAATTTACTCTGTCGTCCGAAACACCTCAGACGCCATTAATATTCCTGTTTAACTAGGCTCGTTGCTATCAAGCTGACTGGCTAAGAACCCACACAAAGTGTCAGAAGGCTCCTGTTGCTGAGCCCCATCAGTCGCTTGCTCAACAGCTCCATTAGCATCCGTCTCAACAGTAATAAGTTCAGGACATCCTCCTCCGAGTGATCGGTCACACCCATATGGGCCTCTAGTAAGCGGGCAGCCCATCCTTATTGCTAGTTCTATTTTCATACACTCTCCTTCACTTAAATAATGCCCACCATCAGGCAAATTATTAATTTATTAATAGTAAATCGCGTTCTCAAAATCATATCTTCGCCTTGATCTCTGTCAATTATTACTCCGTCCCAAAATATCTATCTCCATAATCCCCAATTCCCGGCACAATATACTTCTTCTCGTTCAGTCTCTCATCCACTGCTGCAGTGATTATCTCCACATTGGGAAACTCCTTATGCACAGCCTCAATTCCCTCTGGCGCTGCTACCACACACACTGCTTTAATCAACTTCGGTGTGCTCTCCTTCACCCGCCGCAGCAAATGCAACAATGAGCCTCCAGTAGCCAACATCGGATCCGTCACCATCACTACCGTCTCAGTGTCAATCTTGGGCATCTTCCAATAATACTCTCGAGCCACGGCCGTTACTTCGTCGCGCTCCATCCCTACAAAACCCACCTCTACCTTGGGCAATAACCACGTCGCCCCTGCCAGCATCGCAATCCCGCTCCGCAGCACCGGCACCACCACAATCCTATCCGCCAGCTTTTGCACCTCCATCTCCCCACACGGTGTCTCAATCGTCTCTCTCCGAAACATTAGGCCCCGGATCGCTTCCGCAAACAACAATTGGCATACCTTGTCAGAATAGTACCTAAATTTCACCGTCTCCGTTTTCTTATCCCGCAAATGCGCCAACCCATCAGTCACTAAAGGGTGATCTACCACTTCAACTTTTTTTATCATCTTCTCTCCTTCAACAGATTACTTAATAAGAATCGATTCTAGTAAAGCCATCCGCACATAAAGACCTGACCTCATCTCTTCAAAATACTTCGCCCGCCCGTCCTCATCCACCTCCCGTAATATCTCGCCTACTCTCGGCAGTGGATGCATTACCATTGCCAACTTTTTCATCTTGCTCACCATGTGCCGTGTCAGTATGAAATTATCTTTAAGCCGCTCGTACTCATCCATCTTACCGGCCGCCTCAAACCACTCCTTCTGCACCCTGGTCATATACACCACATCCGCATTTTTGATTACCGCCTCACTTAATTGGTTTGTTTCCACCACCGTCAATTTCTTTTTAAGAGCCTTTACTAACTCAGCAGGTGCCGCCAGCTCATCTGGGGCTACTAGTGTTAGTTTAGTCTTCTTACTCACCACGGCCAGCAGTTTAGCCAAAGACTTGATCGTCCGTCCGTACAACAAGTCTCCCACCATCACCACCCTCAAATTATCCATGGTTCCCTGATAATGATAAATTGTGTACAGATCCAACAGTGCCTGCGTCGGATGTTCTTGTTTACCGCTGCCTGCATTAATTATTGGCACCGGCGACACTTCTGAGGCCACCAGACTTGAGTTATTCTCCGGATGCCGAATTACAATCACATCAGCCGCCGTAGTTTGGTAAATACTCCGAATGGTATCCTCCAAAGTTTCCCCTTTAGTCACACTACTAAACTGTTCCATCCCGTGAACACTTGTCACATACGCTCCCAATCTTTTCGCCGCAGCCACAAAAGAAGTAAATGTCCTCGTACTTGGTTGATAAAATAACACCGCCACACTATAGCCCTTCAATGGTTCATAAACCTCGCGTTTCTCTACTTTCAACTTCATTTTATCCGCTACTTTAAACAGCCATTCCACTTGTCCCCGATTTCTAATTTGGTCTATAGAAATATAACTCTTCCCAAAAAAACTATTTACCGCCATTTTTCCTCCTATCATATTGATAATTCTGTTTACACATAATCTCGCCACGGCAACACGGCTAGATCAGTAAATTTCTTTAGTGCCAACGCCTTTACATACAATCTGGCTCTGTTCCGCTCTGTCAACAAATACACATTAAAATCCACTGCGGCCCTGCGGATCACATAATCATCGTTGACTTCTTTTCTTACATCCCGATCAACAATATTAATAGCCAAATCCACCAACCCTTTTTGGAAACAATCCACTACATTCGGGCTTTTCTTCTCATGCACTTTATAAAGCCTTTTAACCTTAATCCCATTTCGTTTCAAAAACATCGCTGTCTTCTCGGTTGCATACAAAGGTAAATCTAAATTATTTAACCATCCCGCGCTCTCCAAAAACTTAACCTTATTCCTATCACCCCCCAGTGAAATAAACACTCCTTTTACGGGTATCACCCCGCCCACTGCCAACTCAGCTTTCAAAAATGCTTCCTCTTTATCTCTCCCAAACCCAGCAGCTTCCCCAGTCGAAGCCATTTCCACTTTTAGCATTGGATCTGCTCCCGACAACCGGGCAAACGAGAATTGAGGCACTTTTACAGCTACATTCTCCGGGTATGAAAGTTTAATTTTATTTGCCCTACCAAAAAATGCTTCTACCGAAAGCTCAGCCAAATTTACCCCAGTTGCTTTGCTTACAAATGGGAAAGTCCGTGATGATCTCAAGTTCGCCTCGATCACATACACTTGCTGGTTTTTCGCCAAAAACTGGATGTTAAAGGGTCCGGTAATCGCCAACTCCCTCACCAACTTTCGAGCAGCCTGTTTGATCAATTGGTCTGTCCTCACATACAGCTTTTGGGTAGGGTACATTACCGTCGCATCTCCCGAATGCACTCCTGCATACTCCAAATGCTCACTTATCACAAAACACATGATTTGCCCGTCCTGGGCAACTCCATCAAATTCAATCTCACTTGCTTCCTCAAAATATTTGGTCACCGTTACGGCCTGGCCTTTCATTACCTTCACCGCCTTAATCATCACACGTGCTAGCTCCTCCTCCCTAAAACATACACTCATTGCATCACCGGAAAGAACATACGACGGTCTCACCAACACTGGATAACCCACCCTCTCTGCAAACTTGTTTGCTTCACTTACCCTGCTAAAACTTCCCCATTCTGGTTGCACTACCTCCAACTTATCCAATAGTTGTGAAAACTTAGCTCTATCTTCTGCCATATCTATATTCACTGCCCTAGTTCCCAGTATTTTCACTCCCGACTTGTCCAGTCTCCCCACTAAGTTATTAGGTATCTGTCCCCCCACTGAAACCACCACTCCCCCAGGTTGTTCAAACTCATAAATATCCAGTACCCTCTCCTGGGTCAATTCTTCAAAATACAATCTGTCAGCCACGTCATAATCAGTTGACACCGTCTCCGGATTACAATTAATCATAATCGTTTCTTTATCTTGCTTCTTCAACGCCATCACCGTGTTCACACTCGTCCAATCAAATTCCACAGATGAGCCAATCCGATACGGTCCAGATCCCAATACCACCACCCCATTCTTCCCTACCGAGTCCACATCATCGTGGTCTGCCAAATAGCTCATATACAAATAATTGGTCACCGCCGGAAACTCACCCGCTAAGGTATCAATTGCCAAAATTCTGGGTCTCACTCCCCATTTCTTTCGCAGCCCTCTCACCTCCATCTCGCTTTTCGTAGTCATCTCCCCAATCCTTCGGTCACTAAAACCTAGCTCCTTAAGTTGTCGCATCTTTATTTCAGACAATTTCTTCCCTACCATTCGTTTTTCCATCTCCACTATCTTTTCCAGCCGCGACAAAAACCATGGGTCTATTCCAGTTAGTCGATTCACTTCGGCCACACTCACCCCTTCACCCAAAGCCTTTACTACTGCCATCAGCCGCTTTGGTGTCGGATCCAAACAATTAGGCTTACCCACATCCTCCCTCAACTTTAACTCTGTTACTCCATCAAATCCTTGATTTATCATCCGCACTGCTTTTTGGATTGCTTCCTCAAAATTTCTGCCAATCGCCATCACCTCTCCCACCGACTTCATGCTCGAACCTATCTCATTAGATACTTGTTCAAATTTTTCTAAATCCCACCGCGGCATCTTCACCACCAAATAATCCATTGCCGGTTCAAAACATGATTGGGTTACTTTTGTCACCTGGTTAGGAATCTCGGTCAACACCTTTCCCAAAGCCAACTTCGTTGCCACATACGCCAGCGGATAACCTGTCGCCTTCGAAGCCAAAGCTGATGATCGGGACAGTCTGGCATTCACCTCAATCACCTGATAATCAATTCCTCCATTTTGAGGCCGTGGGTTAAGTGCGAACTGCACATTGCACTCACCCACTATTCCCAACGATCTTACCAACCTAATCGACTCACTTCGAAGTTTCTGATACTCCAAATTGTTTAGGGTTTGGCTTGGTGCCACCACAATTGATTCACCCGTATGGATCCCCAAAGGATCGAAATTTTCCATATTGCACACTGTCACACAATTATCCGCCCTATCCCGCACTACCTCATATTCAATTTCTTTAAAATGGTGTAGGTACTGCTCTACCAAAACTTGAGGCGAAAATGCCAAGGCCTCCCCCACCTTACTTTTTAGTTGGCGCATATCCCTAACTACCCCAGAGTTTAGTCCCCCAAGGGCATATGCCGCCCGAATCATTAATGGAAACCCCATCTCCTGGGCAATCTCTACCGCCTCAGCTTCAGTCTTTGCTGTCCGACTAGTTGGTGTCGGTATCCCTATTTTTCGTAAATGCTGGGCAAACAATTGTCTATCTTCCGTCAACATGATTGAGTCTACTGGTGTCCCCAATACCTCCACTCCATACTTCTTCAATACTCCTTTTCGTTGCAATTCCACTCCACAGTTCAGGGCAGTCTGCCCACCAAAAGCCAACATTACTGCATCTGGCTTTTCTTTCTTAATCACTTCAGTCACAAACTCTGGCGTTACCGGTAAAAAATACACCTCATCAGCAAAACCTTTCGACGTCTGGATCGTAGCCACATTAGGATTAACAAGTATCGTCCTGACCTTCTCCTCTTTCAATGCCTTCAGGGCTTGGGTACCTGAATAATCAAACTCCCCAGCCTGACCAATCATCAGCGCTCCAGACCCCAACAACAGCACCTTCCTTGCCTTCATATTGTTACAACTCTCCAATAAATTTATCAAAAATAAACCCCGTGTCTTCGGGACCAGGGTTTGCTTCCGGATGGAACTGAACTGAGAAAAATGGCTTCTGTTCATGAATAATGCCCTCATTCGTCTCATCATTGGCATTGGCAAACCACGCTCTAAATCCATTTGGCACTTTGCCCACGGCAAACCCGTGATTTTGGCTCGTCATATAACAACGTTCTGTACTAATCTCAATACACGGTTGATTTTGTCCCCTGTGGCCGTACTTTAACTTATATGTGTCCCCTCCTGCCGCCAGAGCCATAATCTGATTCCCTAGACAAATTCCCAACACCGGCTCCTGACTCTTTAACAGTTTCTTCACCACCTCAACTGTCTTCACCACCATCTTCGGATCCCCCGGACCATTCGACACCACCACCCCGTCATAAACCAAACCCCTATCAATAAAATCATAATTCCAAGGCACACGGACTACTCTTACTCCGCGCTTTACCAATTCTTGAGCTATACTTGCCTTCGCCCCACAATCGATTAACACCACCTTCTTTCTCCCCCCACCCATCTCCGTCACTTTAGTGGTAGACACCTTGGCTACCAAATTATCATTATTCGGATCATAATCACTCGCCCTCTTGCTCCCAATTTCCAACTTACCAAGCATCGTTCCTACTTCTCGCAACTTCTGCGTCAACGCCCGTGTATCTCTTACCTCAATTGCTGGTATTCCTTGTTTTTCCAACCAATTACCCAACGTCTGTTGGCTGCTTACATGTGACGGTGTCTCCACATAACTGCTCACCACCAACCCACTTACCCAAATCCGATCTGATTCCCACCCATCAGCTGCCGGTACTCCATAATTACCAATCAGTGGATATGTCATCACCAATATCTGCCCCGCAAACGAAGGATCAGTCAAACTCTCCGGGTACCCAACCATTCCCGTAGTAAACACCACTTCACCTGCCATCGACTTCTCTGCCCCAAAACTCTTGCCCGGGTATTTACTTCCATCCGCCAGTATTAGTTCACCTGCTGTTCTCATGGCAAAAAAAATCCCGCTTCCGCGGGAGTCAATTAATAAGAGCGGCACCGATGCCGCCTTGATTTTTGATAGATCCAAGTTGCTTTTGTCTCATACCTTTATTCGAGGTTATTAGAACCTCATTCGAACTTATTCGCTTATCCGCGGCTTTGCCGCCGCAAAAAAAATCCAGGCTTTCAAGCTATTTTGGCTTTACTCGCTCTGGAACTTTAAGTTACCAAACACACACCAGTGCTGTCAACCACCAAAACACCTATCTTTTTTAACAAGATACCTATCACCTCAAAACTATCCTTCTATTTTCTTCTCTACCACCTGCCACACCTGTTTTGCTATCTCCTCTATGCTTTTCTGACCATCAATCACTACCCACCTGCCCAATTTATTTTCATCAGCCAACTTCAAATATGCTTTACACACTTTCTTCTGAAGCGGCACCCCCTCCCTCTCAATCCTATCCATCTTGCCACTCTTCATTCGTCTATCCATTCCTACCTCTGCCGGTAAATCCAACAAAAAGGTCAAGTCAGGACTTGTGTTGTCAGTCGCAAAATCATTCAAACCTTCAATTTTCTCTACCCCCACTCCCCGCACCATTCCTTGATACACCGTGCTGCTATCCCTAGTTCTATCCATCAACACCACTTTGCCCACCTTCAGTCCTGGCAATACCAACTCTGCATACAGCTGAGCTCTAGCCGCCTGAAACAGTAGCACCTCAGTCGATATCACTATCTTCTTGTTCTTTGGTGCCAAAACCACATCCCGAATTTGTTCAGCAATATCCACCCCACCAGGCTCTCTTACCACCAACGTTTTATACTTCATCTTCTCCAATTTCTTCGCCAACAAATTACACTGCGTCGTCTTCCCCGCTCCCTCCATTCCCTCAAAACTGACCAATATTCCCTTCTTATTCATATCTTCTCCCGGTTAATAATTACCGCCTCATTAAGCCATATTGATCACCAATAAGCAACCTTAACTTGTTTTGAATAATTTAGAATAAACAGTAGTTCATCAAAATACATATAATTTAAGTCTTACAAAAATTACCAACTAACACCTCTTACAACAGGATCGATTGTTGGCGGTACCCATTCAACCGCGTCCCAATTCTTTCCAGGTAATTCCTTCTGATCCGGAAAAGGTGCTAGGTGTTCAACACCCAATAGTTTCATAAATTCTCCCGCTATCAACCTTCCAGTCCGAACGTCTGCACTATTAGCCAAACAAATTGTATGGTTCCACTTCCCTTTCTCATGGATAACCACCTCAAACCCCTTCCGACCACAATCTTTCTTTCTCAGCACTAAAATCCCCCATACTTGCCCATTAGTATCTGGTGTCACGTCACCATACCAACCCTGATCCTCAACAAGGTTGTCGATTAAACCCACATCAATTGGCGAACATTGTTGCCACAAGGCTCTTCTATACCTAATACAATCCTGTGGATACTTAGGTAAACCTAACACTTTTGACCAACCAGTTATTTGATCCACCGCTTCCATCATTGACAAGTCAGCTCGTCCCCAAACATCACGCATCACCACGTTGGGAGTAATATCGCCAACTCGGCAAATTCTCACTTGAGTCCCGTTTTTGTTAGTCCACAGACACAACGTCCCTCGTAACCTATCAACTTCTCCACCAATAACTTGCTCACCAAGCATCTCAGCAATCCGATTTCTCTCCCCATTAGGAGTTCTATCATCCCAACAAATTGAGCTCCCACTAGTCCACATTTCTTGAAGCGTTGTTTCATCTTCCAACAAATCGGGCCAAGCTGAACAGTCCAACATCAACCATCCACCCCGATTAAATACCCCTTCAACTGATGACTGCGCCATAACTTGCGAATCATTAACTATCAATAATTTTTATCGCCTCACTCCCCACCTTCCCCACCAGCTGCTCCATCTCATCACTAATCATAAATTTATCCCGGACCCGATCCGCCACCACCACACACACTGCTCCAGTCTTCACCCCCAACAAGTTCCCCAAAGTAAACAACAAACTCGCTTCCATCTCAAAGTTCTTCACATTTGCCTTCTGCATATCATCCAAAATATGTAGCTGGTGGCTCGGCAAATAGCCATTATGTAGCGGTCGCCCTTGCCCCACCGTAAATGTATCCGTCGTCGCCGTAATCCCCACATGGTATCGGACCTTCAACTTCTCCGCCGCCTCCACTAAAGCATTTACCACTCGGTAGTCAGCCACCGCCGGATACTCTACCCGCACGTACTCTTTGCTCGTCCCTTCCAACCGCACCGCTCCGGTGGAAATCACCAAGTCACCTAGTTTCATATCCGGCTGTAAGCCCCCGCACGACCCCACCCGAATCAATGTCTTTACTCCCACCTTCACCAATTCTTCCACCGCAATCGCTACTCCCGGCGCCCCAATTCCCGTCGACGTACACGCCAACTCAGTCTTCCCCACCACCCCCTTATAAGTCATATACTGCCGGTAATCCGCCACTTTCTCGCTCTTATCCCAAGTCCCCGCAATCTTCTCAACCCGCTTTGGGTCTCCCGGCAGCAACACTGCCTCCGGCACATCTCCCTTTTTTAACCTCACATGGTACTGCAACCCTTCCCCACCCGGATCAGTCGCTGACTTTGCTGTGTAAGCCATAATCAACCTCCTATTTCAAAAATGTAAACATCAAATGTCAAATGTAATCCAAAATTCAAAAATGAGACAACCCCTCGGCAATTTTGCATTTTGAAATGTCATTTTGATTTTTGCCTGCCCGCCAAAGCCTTGGCGTAGGTGGGAGATTTGATTTTTGAATTAAATATTTTCCAGCACTCTCCACAACACGCCCCATAGCTCTCCTCTGCTCCCACCAACACCTGCGGCTTCTGGCTCACTTTTCGGTACGAATGGCTTGCCTCCCCACCACACCCATCACATCGGGCAAACAGCTCCACAAATTTATCTGCCCGTGCCGCCATTGGTAACGTCGCTCCAAACGGCTGCCTCAAAAAATCATAACAAAGCCCTGCCCCCACCACCTCAATTCCTCGTTCCAACCACTCATCTACCACCGGCTTCAACCACTCATATCCAAAAAAATTCAGCTCATCCACAAATATCGTCGTCACTTTTTTCAATAACTTTTCACCTACCCTTGGCATATCAGTATCAACCGTCACCGCCTTCATCTTCACCCCATCATGAGTTTGTACTACCCCATCACCATCCCGCGTATCAACCGAAGGTTTTACCAGCACATATGTGCCCACCCCCAACTTCTCTGCCCACTGATATAACGCCGTCGTCTTCCCAGCAAACATCGGCCCCCCAAATATTACCAACTTACCCTTTTGCATCAATTACTCCTTATCTTCTCAACTATTTAATACTCCCTCCACCCTTCTCCACACCCTCCTTACTCCCTCCGGTTTTCTCCAATCTACCTCCACCGAACTCACTGCCACCATCTTCCCTCCATTTGCTGCCAACTTCTCTTCCCAATACCCAATCTGCTTTTGCCAATACTCTGCTGGTGTCTCCATTTCCTCTTTCCTTCCTCGCAAGTGAATCCTTTCCAAAAGCACCTCCACTTTATCTACATTCACCACCAGCATCACGTCAGGGTCCGGCAAACCAGCTACCAATCCATCAAAGATCCGGCAATACAGCTTGTAATCCCTATCGCTAAGTATCCCTTGCTCATGTTGCAAGTCCGCATACATCTTATGCCCCACTGGTGTTACGTCCCACACCACACCACCAGTACTCGACACCAGCCCTTTCCTTGCCTGCTCCACCGCCGCCACCATAAACGTCAACTGCGACCCAAAAGCATTTACAGACGGCCTAACACCTTGATTCAGATCATCATAAAATTCATGCCAATATGGATTATCTTCAGGCACTTCTCTATGCACTTCAAACTTGAGTAGTTTCCCCAACCCGTTAGCCAGAGTACTCTTACCAGAACCTGTTGGTCCCACGATTCCGATCAGCAGTGTTTTGTCTTGTTTGGCTTTCAATCTAACTCCATTACCTCAAGATAAATTAGCCCTCTATCAAGAAAAATCCAGAGCGGACAGGATGCTCTGGAACTACAACTTACCAATTTATTTTATATACTGTCAATCACTAAAACTCCCAGATAGGTAGAAAACAAAAATTACAGATACTTCTTCAAAACTATCAATTGAAATTATTAAAACGCACGACTTTGTCCGCAATTAGTGGATTTATATCGCCCTCTAGGACATTAGCCCTATTAGATATCAGCACCAAATCTGCACGTGTCAAATCAAATCTTCCATGAAAGGTACATATTCCATTATCCGATTGAAAAACGTTGAATTTATTAAACATATATGATTCAGCTTCAACACAATCACTTATACTCTCACCGCTCAACCCATTCTTTTGAGCATAATCCCTAAACCATTCTTTATATTTAGGACCTTCGTACGACAACCACTCATATCCACTTGATTTCACAATTATGTACAAAGTAGTACCATCAACAGGAATTGGTGACAAATTATCACAGAAAAATACTCCCTGTTTTCCCCACTCCCCTTTCTGAGCATTTACTACCAACCCTTTATCTTTCACCATCGAACAATCACTTTGGCCTCTTATAAGCCATTCAAGGACAGGTTCCCCACCTCTTCTCCGAAACGGGATATCAACACCTAACGTACGAAGAAAAGACCGCAATTTTACAGCTCTTATTTCTACATCCTCAGCTGACATTCTGTGCTCATCTGACATCGTCGCCTAGCTTACATCAAAACCCCTACCCGCACAACCTCTTTATACCGCACTCATTATGGTACAGATTGGAACCAGGTGACAAACATTCCGAAATCAATAGAAATTGCCAAACAACTTGCCACCCAAGACCATCCTATACCATCCAAACCAAATACACATATCAGACAAAACACTTCCTAATAGCTCTTGAAAAAATTACTCTCACTTCTCACTTCTCAATTCTCCGACACGATCTCACTACGAAGCATTTCTGAAAACGCCTCTCTCAACACCTTCAACCAACTCCTCAAATGCATCCTCGATTCTATGCAAGCATCTTCAGGATTACTACTCCCATGAACTGAATTTAGACCAAGACTAACCCCAAACTCCCACCTGATCGTGCCGGGATCAGCTTCCTTAGGGTTAGTTTTACCAATTCTCTCTCTCCATATAGCCGGAGCATTCCGATCTGCATTTAATTCCCTCGCTTTCAAAATCAATACTGTTGTTGCCCCACTCGTCATATAATCAACCATTCTTCTCCATTCTTCATCACTTACAACTTTCTTTACATGTCCATAAAACCCCTCCACCATCTTCTCATCTACAAACGGTAAAGAGATCCTAGCCATCACTTCCAACTCATTCCCAACTTTCCCAACTATCTCCTCATCAATCTCCTCATCTGAACCACCAACTTTTCCGATCAAATCTTGACGAGGCTTAATCATCGCAAACGCGTATTTCCCCTCCAATACCTCCCCCTCAAACGCCTCTGAGCCCAAAATCTGGTCCAGAATTACCAACCTTTCAAATTCTTGCTCCCGAAAATCCTCTGGCTCAGACATCCACTCCTCTGCCAACACCACATGTGATGAAACACCACGACCTCTACCTTGCCTCATAGCCATATTAACCGCATATCTATCCAACACTCCCCATCTCCCAGCACCTTCTATCATATCAGCCAACATCTGAGCCGGCGCTATCACCTCATTCGTGTTTGTCATATCACCACCAAAAAATTCTAAACCTCAACAAATTCCCGGCCATTTTATCCAATAATAACTCAAAATACCAGACGAATCAGTTACACATATCACACGTCTACCTCAAACATCTAGTCACAACCATCTACTTGCTCCTACTCTTTCCCCGCTTGCTTCTTTTACGACTTGATCCACCCATACTGCCTTTACCATTTTCCTTCCTCGGATCTGTCCAACTCGCCCAATCACACTCCGAGCATTTATTGCACCCAAAAAATGTTCTCCCTTTTCGAGTCTTTTTAATCACCACATTGCAAACCCTGTCCCCAACCATCCCCATCCACAAAATTTACAAAATTCCCGTCTGGCCTAATCCCAAAAGTCCCATCAAAACCCTCACCTTCCCAAGCAATTCCAAACAAAGCCACTTTTTTTCTCTTAACAATCTCAACAACCGCCTCATAAGTTGGGGGGTGTACCAATTTCACTGGTGTTTTTATCATTACCAGTTTCACCTTATCACTTAACGGTTCTCGCCCATCCATATCCCCGTAACCATTCACCACCAACACCTCCTCATCTGGATTATGCAACTGCAATTCATTTATCAACATCGCCAGAATAATATCACGTTGTCTTTCCTGTCCTTCAAATTGATACCTATGTATAGGCCTTCCCATGTATCCATCTGCTGCCAAAGCATAATAGCTTACTCCCCATGCACGCATCATCGTCCCTCTCAAACCCCTTGTTATCGATAACAAAGCATCAGCTTGAATATTGTCATTCTCTTGTTTACACATAGACCCTCCACCCTCTTAACATTGCATTCTATATATAACTCCTAAGAATTCTTGACATCTTTTCGACTATACTATAGGATACCGAACATGACCGTTCAAATTATTATCAAACCCTACTCACCAAATATAGAACTCCGTCGACTCCTCTTCACTCTGGCTCAAATCAAGCGTCGCCAGTATCAACAAGGCAACTTTCTCCTTCTCACAACCTCTCCACCAGAGGGTATCAGCTCCGTCCTTCTTCCAGACAATCTAATCAAACACCTCTGCCGCCACTTCAACTTGAAAATTTTTAAAACTAATATCTGGTACACCAGTTATTTAACTGCCAATATCACCCCGCACAAGTCTCTCACCTCATTTCTTCAGAAAAAAGTCACTCTGAACCTCGATCAAACTAAACTCACTCAGGCCATCACCATTATCGCTAATCTGCTCGGTATCAGCCACCTCCAACTCACCATCTACCCCACCTCCATTGGCACTGCGGTTAGTTTCCGGCCCATGGAAAAAGGCCAAATCATTCTCTTTGTCCGCCAAGACGCTACTAATTTAAACATCATCCGCGGTATCATCGGCTCCCTCCTCAGATATACCAACCCAAGCATCAACTGGCCTCTCTACCAGCAGCTCCAACATTTCTTAGCTACCCAAACCTCCATCGCTACTCTCCTCCACATCAAACCACCATCGACCTCTCCCAAAATTCCCCCCCAACTCATCATCGCCAGTCACCAAAACTATGCCCTTCTCGGCTTCCCTTCCACTCCTGCTCTCACTCTCAATGGCAAAACCGTCTTACTCCACCAACAACCCATTACCTTTCTCTCCCCCAGTGAATATCAACTCCTTTTTCTGCTCCTCAAACACCCCAGAGACACTATCGACTACGACCAAATTGCCCACATCCTTTGGCCAAATAGTCCTAATAAGTTTTCTCTCCAAGCAATCAGTAAAATTGTCGAACGTATCCGTCACCAACTTCACCTCGCCGGCCTCAACCAACCCCTTATCTTCACCAAGCCTAAACTTGGCTATCAACTAATCCAATAAGTTTTTTATTTACACTCACTTTTTCACTTTTCTCGTTCTTGTTAGTTTCTTTTTAGTTTTTCCCGATACGCTTTCTTTTCTCGGGTCTGTCCAACTCGCCCAATCACACTCCGGGTATTTATTGCACCCAAAAAATGTTCTTCCCTTCCGAGTCTTTTTAATTACCACATCACCCTCACCACACTTGGGACATTTTATTCCCTTCACTTTGTTCTCCAACTTAGCCGTATATCTGCAATCCGGAAACCTAGAACAACTAATAAACTTCCCAAACCTACCGGTGCGTATCACCAATTCTCCTTCTTTGCACTCTGGGCACTTCTTACCTAGTTTCTCCACCGGCACCTTTACCCTTTTTGCATTCTCTCCCACATCTTTCACCTTGCTATTAAACGGTCCCCAAAACTCTCTGATTACCGGCACCCATTCTCTCTTCCCCTCAGCAATTTTATCCAGCAGATCTTCCATCCCTGCCGTAAACCCATAATCCATAATCTCCTTAAAATTATCAGCCAAAAAATCTGTTACTGTCATTCCCACCGCTGTTGGAAAAAACTTCCGCTCCGTTCGTTCCATATAGCCGCGGGCCATCAATGTTCCAATCGTGGGTGCATAAGTACTCGGACGCCCTATCCCCAATTTCTCCAAAGTCTTCACCAGCGACGCATCATTGTACCTTGGTGGCGGCTCGGTAAACTTCTGCTGGCTCGCCAAGTCCACATATTTCAAAGCCTCTCCCTGTTGTACCTCTGGCAGCACGACATCGCTCTCTTCTTGTTTCGAATTTTGCCCATTTGAATTTTGAATTTGTTTGGTGCTTGGTGCTTGTGATTTGATGCTTCTACCATAAACAATTCTCCACCCTGCAAACTTAATTACCGCTCCACTTGCCCTTAGTCTATATTTCGCTGTTTTGCTATTTGGCTGTTTTGCTTCTACGTTTATTGTCGTCGCATCATACACAGCCGCCATCATCTGGCAACTCACAAACCTCTTCCACACCAAACTGTATAACTTTTTCCCCGCCCCGTCCACATCTCCATCCACCATTGCTGGCTCAACCACTACATCTGTCGGCCGGATTGCCTCATGCGCTTCCTGTGCGCTCTTGCTGCTGGTCTTATAAAAATTAGCTTTATCCGGCAGATACTCGGCTCCGTACTTAGCCGGTATTAATTCGCGCACAGCTGTCACTGCCTCTGGTGCTAAATGAAAAGAGTCAGTCCGGTGATAAGTAATCAATCCTTTTTCATACAGTTGTTGGGCAACACTCATAGTTCTTTTTGCCGTCCATCCCAAACTGTTTGCCGCCGCCTGCTGCAAAGTACTCGTAGTATATGGTGGCTTCGGATAACTCTTTCTCTCCTTCTTCTCTACACTTTCCACCTCATACCCCGCCTTCTTCAAATCCGCCACAATCGGCATCGCCTTTTCCTTACTGTTGATCAAAAATTTCCGATTATCCCCTTTCCCCTCCACCACCGCCTTTCCTCCCACCTCCACCAAACTTACCCAAAATGCCTCTTCCTTCTTGTCCTTTGTTACTTCTATCGCGATTTCCCACAACTCCTGTGGTTTAAACGCTGCTATCTCCCGTTCCCTCTCCACCACTAGCCGCAGTGCCACCGACTGCACTCTCCCCGCCGACAAACCTCTCCGCACCTTTCGCCACAGAATCGGCGACAAGCTATACCCCACCAATCTGTCCAATACTCTCCGAGCCTGCTGCGCATCCACCAACTGCAAGTTCACTCCACCCGCATTCCCAATTGCCTCCTCCACCGCTGCCTTAGTAATTTGATGAAAACTAATCCGTTTGAAAAAATCCTTCTTCGCCTTCTCCCCCAATTTATCCTTGATCACATGCCGCACATGCCACGCAATCGCTTCTCCCTCTCGGTCAGGGTCCATTGCTAGATACACCATCTTCGCCTTCCGGGCCAAACTGCACAATTCCTTGATTACCTTCTGCTTGTCTTCAGCCACCTCATACGTCGGCTCAAAATCATGCTTAGTATCAATATTCATCTTATTGCCCGGCAAATCCCGCACATGCCCCATCGACGCCGCCACCTTATACTCACTCCCCAAAAACCGGTTCAATGTTTTCGCCTTTGTCGGTGATTCAACTATCAATAAATTCATCTTATTCCCTTATGACAACTGTATTTCTATGTATGACAACTGTATGACCTATCAACACCAATACCCTCCAGCCTACCAAAAATCTCCCCCCATTTGTCAACTAAACCAAAAATAGCCGACTGCCTACCCAACCAAATTCTCTCATCACTGTCAACACACTGTTCACCATTCCACTCTCCCCAGCTATAATCACCTCACATGATCGAACAAATCAAACTAATACCAATCATGCTTCGTCTCAAACGAGATTTACTCAGTTATCAACTTCGCCAGACTAAGGAAAGATTCTGGTACCTTCGACACCCCCCTCGATTTCATAACGAAACCGAGGCCGTCATTGGTCTAACCGAAATCTTAACGCGCCACGAAGCTTTTGTTGCTGGTAGTGTAGCTCTCAATCTCCATTGTCGCACGCATAACCTCCCCAACGCCCGTCAACCCCACGACCTCGACATCATCTGTCCACACTCTAACTATCTAGCACTCATCGAATACACCGCCAACTTAATGAAAATCTCCTCACCTAAACATCCATACGAAGATAATAACCGACTCGCGATTGGTATCGGACCAAAACAATTCCTTGTTTTTCACCTATTGGCTTATCAGTCTGACTCACAACACACTCATCACTTTCCCTATCAGTTCTCCACTACTACGGCTCCTCTATCTCAAACAATTTCCCTAGATGGGGTTAATATCCCCGTAGCCACTACGAGTCTACTCGTTGCCATGAAAACTCGCGCCCTTGAGTGTTCCCTCATATTCCCATCCGAGAGGTTAAAGCATCAAAACGATCTTGACACTCTTCGCAGTCTTCTTACATTCAACTAACAAGCATCAATTATTTTAAGAAAAATGACACTCCACGGGTGGCGTTCGTTAATTATCATTAACTCACTCTACCCGTGGTTTCTGGCCCAGCTACAAGAGTACTTGACCAAGATCTTGTTTTTCTTGATACCTAATGTATTTTCTAATGGTGGATTCGTTTATACCTACAGAGGAGACAAAATATCCCACAGACCACATTGCTGGTTGTCTCGTCAGGTAGGTGAACTTTCTTCTCATCAGTTTTGATGATGTTCTTTTGATATACCCCACGATGGTACTGACTGCATATTTGGGTGGTATTTCCACTAGTAGGTGCAGATGATCTGGTTGAATATTAAGTTCCGTAATGTAGATGTCTGGATACCTTTCTTGTGTGATTGTTAGTAATACTTTCTTTAAGTACTCTCTTACTCCTGACACTAATACTTGTCTCCTTCGTTTCGGTATCCAGACAATGTGGTACTGGGTTTGATAGGCTGCGTGAGCTTGAACCTTGATTTTCATCCTATCATTCTACCAATCACCAACCTTCACTAGATCTTGGACTAACTGGACCCCGGGTGGCGCTTCGCTCTACCCGGGGATTGAAGTAAGGAAGAATTCATTTCCATAAAAACCACATCACCACAACTCTAAACATTCACCCTCTCCTATACTTCCCACCTCCAGTCTTCACTTCTCCCCTTATCTCCATCATCGTCAGACTAGACAACACCACCTCCGTTCCCAATCCACTCTCTCGCACCAGTTCATCCACACTCTTCTCCTCAGTCAAGAGCTCCCAAATCTTCCTCTCCTCATCCGTTATATTTTGGTCATTTGAATTTTGATATTTGTTATTGTTTGATGCTTGATGCTTGATACTTGGAATTTTACAGAGGATATCTTCTACTCCCGTCACCGGTATCGCCCCCTCTTTCAATAACTGATTTGGTGCCGCGCTCATCACCGAATTTACTGGTCCCGGCACTGCCCACAAATACCTCCCCTGCCTCTGGGCAAACTTGGCCGTGATCAACGTCCCACTCTTCGCCGTTCCCTCCACTACCACCACTCCCAAACTCATCCCCGACACAATTCGATTTCGTGCTGGGAACGTTTGCCTTAGCCCCTGCACTCCAGGTGCATACTCACTCATCACCGCCCCTCGCCCGCTAGCAATTATCTTCTCTCCTAGTTTCCTGTTTGCTGCCGGTTGGATCTGGTCTATTCCATTCCCCAACACCGCAATCGTTCTTCCCCCACCACCAAGCGCTGCTGCCTGTGAAATCGCATCCACTCCATATGCCAGCCCCGACACCACCGTTACCCCATACGAAGCCAACTCCCCCGCCAACTTCTCCGCCACCTCTCTGCCATAACTCGTTGGCCTTCTGGTCCCCACCATAGCTACCGCTATCTGGTCTGCAGGCTCTATCCTTCCCCGCACAAACAACACATACGGCGCATCCTTTGTCTCTTTGAGTAGCGGTGGATATTCCTCGTCCCACACCGTCACCACTCTGATTCCTTGCTGCTCCAATCTTTCCAAATATTCCATCGGATCAACTCCGCCGCTGTTGTTTTCAACACCCCACGTTTCCATTTGATCATCGCCAATCTCTCTACTCTCTACCGCCACATTCCCCATTGTAGATGGATGCCCACCACCAGTATCGCTTCTCGTCGCCACTTCCCTCGAAATTAACCCCCCACCCCTCATAACTATCTCCCATCTC
>Ga0210057_1003999_pt1 | contig 19913 bp, 19 predicted proteins | sample CryGeyCG2114_010_2_FD_183968 | JGI IMG/M metagenome (GOLD analysis project Ga0210057, IMG submission 183968) | Groundwater microbial communities from aquifer - Crystal Geyser CG10_big_fil_rev_8/21/14_0.10 (SPAdes) (version 2) | ecosystem: Environmental > Aquatic > Deep subsurface > Groundwater ...
TAGCCCTTTAACGGATCTTTGTACGCATATAGATAGTTTCCCCATGCGATAGCGCCTTTTTTTGGCTTAGGTTCCGGATCTTTCATTATTAACTCCGCCGCCTCTTTTCCAGAGTAAGTGCTGTAGGCCACATCCATTTTAGACCAATTTGTATCACCGATCAGCACCACCGGCTTTCCGGAATAACAAGCCTCCACCCCGATAGTTGAGGCAAACGTCACAACAAAATCGGAGCGAAACATTAAAGCGTAGGTATCCATCTTTGAAAGGGGCGGCGCAACAATGACATGGGAATATTTTTTTGCTACCTCCTGATACTTTTCCAAGGTTCCTTCGGCGGTGTTGGCCTGATTTGGGTGCATCTTTACCACCAGAAGATATTTATTCGAATCTAAATTTGCCGCCATTTGGTCGATTTCTTCAATCTGGCTCTCGGGGACAAAACCGTCCCACTCTTTTCCAATAAATTTATATTCATCCTCTGTTGTCGGATAAATAGCAATTAATTTCTTTTCTGCATTTCTAATCTCCGCAGGAAGGCTGCCCTGCTCCTGAATACTTGTATAAACCGGATCTCCAGTCTCCTCATGTTTTACCTTCTTAGAAAAAAACTTCTCGGCATTTTCTTCTGCCTGTTTTAGGTTGGATTCATAAAAAGCAAAAGCCCTCTCTGTATTACCATCAATAGAGTGAATAAGCTGGTTCATGAAGACGATCTCGTGCGTTGATTTCTTCACTTCATTTATTCCAAAAGCCGTTCCAGAGTCTCGCGCGGCATCCAAAACAGGCTTCACACAACCAAATCTTCCGTTAAAGAAAAAGACAACATCATATTTTTCTTTAATAATCTCGGCTCTAAAGTAGTTATAGAGTTTCTTCGCACTTTCAAACATGTTGTCGTAGACCCTTCGCCACTTTCTGTTTAGCTGTTCCTTGCTTTGGGCCTTCGTTGCGCTAGCCAGAGAGGACATAACAGCGATATCTAAAGAGGTGGCAGTCTTCTCTTCGACACCATTGTCCCAGCTCTTAAGATTAATCACCCTTGTTTTAACGGGTAAGCCCTTCACGGCATCTCGAGCACGAAATCTAGTAAAATTATAAATAGAGTATCGGTTAAATGGGTTGTCAGTGGGGGATTTAAAAGATCGATCGCAAACATATACGGTCACCTTGTTATTTCGACTCAGCAGGTCGCGCACCAATCCAGCATGTAGCTCAACTGGTGGGGACGAGGAAGCCATGTTCATATACAACGCCACCTTTGCATCTTTAACCTCTTCCTTTGTTTTAACCTTTGTCCAGTCCATATTCTATGAAAGCAAATTAGCAACTGCTTTGACTTGGCTCATAGCGTCGTCACGCAGCGCAGTCGATCTTTGCTTAAATTTATTTCTTAATTTTTCTCCACCTTTAATGTATTTCTTAGCCGCTTCAATTATTCTTTTCTTTTCAATCCTCAGATTGGTTGGGTCAATTGGTGGACTAAGCATAATTCCATCAAAAAGCTCGGCCAGCCCATGGATTTTGTGCGATGAACTTGCCATCGGGATTACCGGGCAACCAACCATCGCCCCAAAGATGGAATGATGGTATCGGCCAGAAAAAATGAAGTCAGCCTTCTCAAGAACCCTGGCAATGGCTCGATAAGTGAAGTTTGAGCCAATAAAAACAGAGTTCGTAAGTTGGGCCACCTCTTTTAATATCTGATCCTCGGTGTCCTTAGCAATTAAAACCGCGTTGGGCACCAGCTTTTTAAGCTCGAGTATAATTTCAACTAAAGCAGACTTGTCTTTGCTCCGGCTGTAGTCCATTGGAAGCATGCTCAAGCTAAACACAAAGTATTTATCAGGTAAAAAAACAGCTCGAGGGTCTTCTTTGGAGAGTAGATCAAGAACGAAGGCCGAATCCGGAAAAACGTTCACCCGATTCTCTAGGTCGGGATAAAACTCAACAATACTTCTTTTTGAAAACTCCTCCCGAACGTGGACCAAATCAATAACAGAGAAAACCTTTTGGATCATCGCCGGCAGAACCGAGTCAACCAAGGTTAAAGTTACGCTGCCATTCATAAAAGCCGTCTTCTTATTTAGCCTAGTCTTCGCAAGCCACAACATAAACAGACCCTTTATCGCCCCGATATTGTTACGATACGTGCTTCCCTCAGCATTAAAAACAATCAGATCGGCGGTTTGTGCTAGCTCTAAAAATTTATCCGCCCCCCTTCCCCCAGACCCACTCATCCACAAATCTGCTATATATTCGAACTCGTCTGCTACCTTGGGCAGCTCGTGGAATGGCTTAAAAAACTTTTTCACAATACGGTTGTCTTCAAGGAATATTCTTCTACCGAGCAACTTCGGATCGAACAAATACTTCTTGTGCATAAATTCATGCTCAAGACCAATTAACTCAAAGCCGAGCTCGTTAGAATTGAGAATCTTCTTCAGCCCATCAATACAGGCTTTGATGCCCCAGTTCTCATACTTGCTACCGTCATTTAAAATAAGGATCCTCTTTTTTAGCATGATCGTTTGGTATGAAAGTCTAATTCAAGAAAGGGACAATTTGCCCCCAATCTGAGTCTATTTCCTTTCCTTGATTCTCTTCAGCTTCTTTCGTTGAGCAACCTCAATCGCAGATATCTCTTCTTCTCGATGGCGCAAAGCTTCGTAAACTGCTTTTACGTCTCTAACTAGCTTTCGCATTCCCATCGGTTCTAAGCTAGCAGCGTGATCGGTACCTTTCCATGTCCTATCTAGGGTGAAGTGCCTTTCAATATATTCAGCCCCCAGAGAAATTGCGGCAATGTCTGCAGCAATTCCAAGGTGGTGGCCAGAAAATCCGACCGCCTTCACTCTATCGCCATATGACTCTTTCAACCTCTTAATCTCCAACAAATAAACCTCATTGAAGGGGACTGGGTATCCCGAGGTGCAACTATAAATAATTGTTCTATTTATAATCTTCTCGCTTTCCAGAAAGGTAATTAATCTTTCCTCTTCGGCTCGGGTTGTCATACCTAAGGAAATGTGTAGCTCGCCCTTAAAGTTGTTGGCTAAAAAGTGCAAAAGCTCATAGTCGGTATTACAGGCAGAGGGGATTTTTAAAAAGGCCGGCTCGAGGGGGAGAATCTCTTTAGCTGCTGTTACGTCCCAAACGGAGGTGGAATAACCAATTCCTAAGTCATCACAGTATTTCTTTAACTCCTTGTGTTGGTCGCCATCAAACTCTAGGAATTCCCGGTGTGCTCCATATGTTTCTCCATAAGAATTATCCGGTACGGGATGAGGGCTGTTGTACTCTTCTTCCGTCAGGAGTTCTTTTGGTGTGCGCTTTTGAAACTTAACCACATCAGCACCAGAAAAGTGCTTGGCTTCATTAATAATCTTTTTTGCCAACTCTAGGTCCCCCATGTGGTTGCAACCTATTTCAGCAATTACTATTGGTCGATGTCTTAATAGCATAAAACTATATATTCCCTTCCTTTATGATTATTTCAGCATATGCCAATTTTTAATTTGAATCAACTTTAGGTCAAGGCGGAGAATGGCCAAGATCAGAGAGACCAAGCTCAGTCCCTCCAATATCAAACCGGGCACAGAGCCAACGTAAATATGGTAAAAGAGCCACAAGGCGGACGCAGGAAGCGAGAGATACCGAATAAGGGCTACATCGTCCCTCCACCTAGCGAAAGTAGCAATTAAAACCGCCAAAGCCGGCAATGCGCTCAAAATTCCAAAACCCCAAGAAAGTAATACCCCCGCCAATATCGGCAGCATTAGGAAGAGGTAGAGCCAATAATTTGATTTTCCCCAAGAACGCTTTTTACCAAACACCCAATTCCTCAGGGCAACTAAAAAATTCATTATTGCTCCAGACAGGGCCACCAAACCAACTCCACTAAAACCCAAGATTACAAAATGGAGAGAAAAAAATAACCCAGCCACCAACTGGAGACGCAACATACCTTCTCTAGACTTAGATTGAAAGTGCGCCAAACTAAAAGCAAGACCAACAAAACCAATCGCTTGAGCAACTTGCCACAATGCTGGATGACTAAAAAATGCGGCAATAGGATTCATTCCTTTCTACTCCTTAATTAGCTTGAGAGCCGTCTCGCCATCTATGTTTTCCCAAGGTTCCTTGCCTAATTTAGAGCGTAAGAGCTCAACAATTCTCTCCGCTTCCTTCATTTCACGCATAGAATCGATGTCCATATCCCGCCAGCGGTTAATGAATAAGGGAAGAATGTTTTTACCACTCATAGACTTTTTCTCCAAAACAACTTCTCGCCGTACAAAGTCTAAGTAACCAACATGGGCCCAGGTTGCCGGTAGGATTTGCCTTGGCATGTTGTATGGCTCACCTAATTTTTCAAATACCTCCGGATAACCCTCCTTTAATATTGGCCTCAAAAACTTCTCCCCCTCATCAATCCGATAAAACTTAAACGGTGTGTGGGGCGGGGAGACGACCGAGCGCAGAGACTCGGCCTCTGGGTCGTCCATCATCATTTGAATTCCCACATCGATATCTCCAGCAGATCTTAGCGGGCTGGTTGGACGAAGGTGGACAACTACATCCGGTTCATATCCCTCATTATCCTTTAGCCAGTTTAAAGCATGCTCAAGCACGGGGAGATCTGGGGTTGTGTCCTCCGCCAGCTGCTGCGGCCTCATAAACGGCACTTCAGCGCCCGCTTTTCTTCCCACCTCTGCTATTTCCTCATCATCGGTGCTTAAAATCACCCTATCTAAAAGTTTCGCCTTCAAAGCACTCTCGATAGTATATTCAAGTAGGGGCTTTCCCGCACAGGGGTATATGCTTTTCTTGGGAATTGATTTTGATCCTCCCCTAGCAAGAATTAATCCTAAAGCCTTCATTAGAAGATTTTTTTGTGTGCTAATTGCTTCAACTTCGACAGCGGCTTTCTAAAGAATACAGAATAAGGGGTTTGCATTTTGTTTACCTTCCAAGATTTAATAACCTCAGCATTCCCCCTAAGTATTTGCTTAAAGGAGGCGTTGCTGTGTCCTCCGGTCCGCATCTTCACGAGAACCCTCGGTATATACGAAGAAAGAACTTGTTCCTTTTCAAGTAGGCGGAGCATCATCTCATAATCTGCAGAAATGCCTAGTTTGGTCAGATATAAACCGTGTTTGTCGTACACCTCTTTTCTGACAAAGAAAGATGGGTGTGCAGGATGCCAACCAGTTCGGAATAATCCCGGCCTATATGGTTTAGAGCGCCATTCACGATGGATTTTATTGACGTCCTCCTTATCCACGTAGTCTAGGTCTCCATATACACAGCCAATTTCTTTTCCTTTCTCAAACTCTGCCACAACGTTAGCTAAAACATTCTCGTCAGCATACATGTCGTCAGAGTTAAGGATAGCAACGACATCACCAGTAGCGGCCTTAATTCCCTTGTTCATTGCATCGTAGATTCCATCATCTGGTTCGCTGATGACCTTACTAATCCGATCTCCGTATGATCGGACCACCTCTAAGGTGCTGTCGGTCGACGCACCATCAACAATAATATATTCAATTTTTTTGTAACTCTGTCCCAAAACAGACTCAATGCAGTTTGCAATAGTTTTTGCATTGTTGTAGACCACGGTAACAACGGATACCAGTGGGTCATCTCCCATAGTTTGTTCCACCATTTTTTCTATCCAGTCGTAGGTTTTTCTTAGACCAGCCTCAAGTTTTGTGGCTGGAGCCCAGCCTAGTTTCTCTTTGATTAGCCGATTGTCAGAGTTCCGGCCGCGTACACCTAAAGGACCGGGGATGTGCTCTAGCTCCAACTTTTTTGCAGCGATCTTCATAATCATTTCAGTTAGATGATTTATGGTAACCATCTCCTCAGAGCCAATATTTACTGGACCGATAAATTCATTTTGCTCCATCAGTCGCCTTACTCCCTCTAGACATTCATCTATATATAGGAACGAGCGAGTCTGAAATCCGTCTCCCCAAATCGGTATAGTTCCACCCTCCTTCGTTTCAGCCACCTTTCTAGAGATCGCTGCCGGAGCTTTTTCCTTCCCGCCCCTCCAAGTTCCTTCTGGGCCGAAAATATTATGAAACCTTGCAATTCGCACCTGCACCCCATAGTTCTTTAGAAGATTTAAATACATTCGCTCGCTAAATAGCTTTTCCCAGCCATACTCACTGTCTGGCGCCGCTGGATAAGCGGATTCCTCAGTACAAACTGGCTTGTCAGCGTCCAGCTGATTGTATTCAGGATAAATACAAGCAGAAGAAGAATAAAATATCTTTTTATATTTCCCATGCAGGCCACACTCAGCCATATTGAGGTTGATCATTGCGGAGTTGTGCATAATATCAAAATCATGCTCCCCAACAAAAACATAACCAGCTCCGCCCATATCGGCTGCAAGTTGGTACACTTCATCTACTGGTCCATCTTGAAATAATGAAAAACACAAATCGCGATTTCTTAAATCGCCAACAATAAATTCATCTGCTGCGCTGGGGGAGAATTCGGGCTTTTTAAGATCCACCGCCATAACCCAATAACCCTCCTTTTTTAAGCGCTTAACGAGGTGACTTCCGATAAAGCCACCACCGCCACAGACAATAGCTTTTTTCTGGTTCATATGCCTGGATTATAACAGGCAGTCTAGAAAAATAAAGTGATTTGACAAAACCAATATAAAATGATTAAGTACTGATAGTATCAAGAGGTTAGGGAGAAAAAGGAGGTTTCAGATGAAGATTCTCTTCGTAACCAACGATTTGATGGCGGGGCGAATCGGCTCGGCTATAGCACAACATCTAGGCCCAAACACAAGGTTCTTCTGGATCAGCGAGGGTAAGGGCTCTCAAGAATGGCAGGTAGCTGGACTGCACGCCGAACAACGGCAATACCCCGCTCACAATTCCACCGAAGGAGTCCTGATCGATCTGGCTATCACCACGGTGGTAGTCGGCACTAGCTCACCCAGTGGTATCGAATTCGATTTCGCTCTACAGGCCAATCGAATGGGGATCCCGGTTGTTGTCCTCGAAGACATCTGCGGAGGGCACACCCGCCTCGTGGAGAAGGGACACATAAATCCCGCGCTCGTGCTAACTTGCGACGACATTGCAAGCTCTCTGGTGTGGAAGGCGTATCCTAAAACGAAGATTCTGGTGATTGGCCATCCCAACGCGGTTGTGGTAAGGCCCGATCCAATACTTACGATCTGGATAGAAAACCTGCGCAGAGAGTTCGGCCCGGTTGTCTTGTTCGGGGGGCAGGCAACCTTTTCCGATCTAGGTCTCGTACTGGACTGTATGAGAATCAGCGAGGGGGTGTTAATCCCTCGCTTCCACCCAAAGCTAGTTGACAAGAGGGTTGGCGTAACCACGATGGGGGATATCTGGAGGGAGATGTCGGGACGCATCAATGGCGGCAACTTCGACTATCCAGATGCGAGCACGGACCAACTCGCGGCTGCGGCGGACATAACCTGCTCCGGATTCTCCTCTCTCCTCACCACCGCCGCTCTGGCAGGGCGAGTGAGTGTGAGTCTCTGGACTCCAGAAGTTGCCCAACAACTTTGGATCGAGAACAAGCTTCAGCAGGTTCCGCAAGTCGCTCTGGGTATCAGTCATAGCATCAGCGAGGCCACAAGACTGGAAAAGCTCAATCCTACAATGAGCGTGGAGGAGGCGCGAGAACGCGTTCCGACCCTCAACCCAATCTCGGGCGCTCGCGCCATCGAGAGTCTCGATCGCTAGCCCCACACCGCAAAACGCGGCGCCCTCGGCGCCGCGTTTTCACTTAACAAAACTAAAGATATAGCCTATTCTACAAGGAGTAAATATAGACAAAGAAAGAAGGAGGAATGAAAAAATTTTTAAAAGAAAAACTCAAGGTGCTCCTTCTGGATGCAGATGGCACCTTCTACGACGGGTCAGAAACCCGCTCCGTCCTAGATGGTAAGGTCATCGTTTCAAAACGACGCCATTTCCACGACGGACAGGGGTTGTCTTTTTTTCGTGCTATAGGGGTTCGCATTCTCTTCGTCAGCGGCGAAGGAGAGCCCCTCAACAGTCATGTCGAAAAGTTCAACAACCTCCCCTCGGCTAAGAACGGTCAGTGGGCACCAATCGACGTCCTAACACGAGTTTCCGGAAAGGGGAAGGTGGAGGGCATCGATCAGTGGCTTCACGACAACGGGTTCGACTGGAGTCAGTGTCTATACATGGGCGACGACGTCAACGATCTCGCCGCCATGGGCAAGACAAGGCAATCTGGCGGCGTAGTGATTGCCCCCAGCAACGCCACTCGCAAGGTCCGCAAAATCGCCGACCTAATCACTGGAAAGGCTGGTGGACATGGAGCCATTCGAGAGCTTGCAGAAATCGTCCTCGATGCTCGAGGAGTAGACGAGAGTACGCTCTCGCCCTCCTAGGCACAAACACCGCAAAACGCGGCGCCGAGGGCGCCGCGTTTTCAATTACGGTTTCAATAATTTTTCGCGCAGTCCAAACAAAACTCCGAAATACACCAAGATCGATCCAATTAAGCTTATCGCCAGATTGGCATGGATAAATTGCATGGCGCAAGCAAACACCCCCATCACGATTGTCGCCAAGACTATCCTCCACAAATGGCGTAGCACATTGAAGCGACTTTTCCTTTTTAGCTGGAACCAGACAAAGCTATTGGCAATCAATTGATTCACTAAAGTAGACAGGGCCGCTCCCTCGATGCCCCAAATTGGAATAAATAAGACATTAAAAATCACATTTCCAATCGAACCAATCAAAACATAAATTAGAAACTTTTTCTGTTCATCGTAGGCAACCAGGGCGTTGACGATAATTGTAGTCGGATAAATCACCACCAAGCTAATTAACAAAATTTGTAGCGACAAAGTGGCCGGCAAGAAATCTAAACCAAACACTGCCACGATCGGTTTAGCCAAAATAATTCCACCTACGGCAATCGGCAAGCCAAACATAAAGGCGGTAGCAATAGCCCGGCTCAGGAGCTTGGCAAATTTTTCCTCTGAGCTTTTTCGCAGGCGAACCAATGCAGGAAACACCGCCGAAGCGAGGAGTGTCGGCAAAATATAAAACAAAAGAATAATCTTTTGGGCTAAAGCATACCAACCAACCTCTTCGGCGCTCCGCCAAGATCCCAACATGACCAAGTCCGTGTTTAGGGTGATAGAGGTCAATAAACCCATTAGTCCAATTGGCACCGCCGCTCTAAGGATTGGCAAAATCAGCCTCCAGCGTATATCAAAGAAAACTTTTTTAAAGTGATTGCGAAGAAAGAAAAAGATTAAAAGAAACCCAATCCCCGAACCAATTACATAGCCGAGCAACAATGCAGCGGGGGTTTTAGCCTGAGACAGGAAGATTAAGCCCAAAACCGCTATTGCTGTATTCATTAGTATCTTCACTAAGGCCTCCTTCTCCATTCTTTCCAGGGCTCGATTAAGCCCAAAACCAAACTCCCGCAAACTGTCAAAGATAAACACCAAGGCAACAAGAGGCAAAAGCTCCAAAGCGCCTTCCAGGCGGGTAAATAGGGGAACGACGAAAAGTAAGACCAAGGCATTTAGGAAAATCAAAATAAATTTCAGCGCCAATGAACTCGCCACGTATTTCGCCCGATCATCGGGATTGCGCACCGCCTCCCTGGTCAAGATCGCCGAGACGCCAATATCCGAAAAAATAACCAAAAAGGCCGAGATTGCCATGACGTAAGCAAAGACGCCATAGTCAGCTGGTCCCAATAGGCGGGTGGCGTAAATAACAATTGCAAAGCGGATAATCCGCCCAAACACCTCACCAGAAAAAAGCCAAAAAGTGTTTTTTGCCACAGTTTGGCCCGTAGAGGTATTAGAGAACAGTAGCGCTCGTAATTTATGCATATAAATTAATTATATAATAAATTATATAATTTATTATATAATTAATTTTCTCTTACCGAAAAAATTTCTTTAGGGTCTTTAATAGGATAATCATATCAAATAAGAGCGAACGATTCTCTAGATAGTATATTTCATATTGTAGTTTCTCGTATGCGTCCTTGGTTGATGCCCCATAACCAAAGTTGATTTGTGCCCAACCCGTAATACCCGGCTTAATTAAATGGCGCAATTCATAAAAAGGAATTTTCTGCTCCAATGTCTGGGTAAATTCGGGCCTTTCCGGGCGCGGGCCAATAAACGACATATCTCCTCTCAGTATATTAAATAGCTGTGGTAGCTCATCCAAGTGAGTAGCCCGAAGAAATCTTCCAAACCACGTGACACGCCCGTCCTTTCCACCAGCCCACCAGCTCGGCTTACTCGCATCAGCATCCGGGTTTAAGCTTTTCTGAGAATACATAGTCCTAAACTTATACAACCAAAATTCTTTTCCTCGATACCCAACTCTTTTTTGTCGGTAAATTGGAGAGCCAGAAGAGGTGAGAGAAATTAACAAAGCAACGACCGCCATAAGTGGTAGTAAAACAACAAACATCAATGAAGCGATTAGTGACTCAAATAGATACCTTAGTCTTGCGTAATTACTTTGATGGCGGGGGATGTAGCGCAGGGACCAAATATCCTCCAACTCTGCAATAGAGATTTTTTTAAATATTATTTCATAGAGTTTCGAGAGAGGTATAAAACGTACACCCTCTAAAACCTTCTCATAAATAGTTTTACTCATCTGCCAGTCCTTCTTGCTCTGGCTGTTGGCTACTATAACGTTAATGTCGTGCTCTCCCACCGCCTCCTCAATTGCCTTCGCCGGATTATACACGGAGCTTGGATTTAAGACAGCCACAACCCGATATCCCAAACTTGGATAATTACCTATGTGCTCCACCAACTGATCCATAGCTTCCCCGCTGCCGATCATCAAAATCCTATCCTGCGGACTAATTCGGACAAAAATAGAGTTCATCAGCAATCTCCATAGTAGCAACAAGACTCCAAAAAAAATCAAAAAGATAAATAAATTTGCCTTAGGGGCAATACCAAATGCTGGAACAAAGTAAAACAAAACGATCATCACAACCGCCCCGATAGCCAAGAGAACTAGAAAATGCTGAGCCAACCTAGACCCAGTGCCGAAAGCACGGCGATCATAAAAACTCCCCGCATAAAAAATTAATAGCCAAAAAATGAGAGCAATCGAAAAAGGTCCGATATGCCGTCCAACATCACCAGGATTGAGCGCGCCATAACGGGCAAACAAGGTTAGGAATAATGCGCAGTAAAAAGCCACTATATCTCCTAAAGCCAACAAGATTAATCGTCCAGAGTTTTTAAGCATATTTAAGTGAAAGGATTTGTACTTTTGCTCGTCCAAGCTATAATAGCCCTACAACGAACAAATTAGCAATTTAACATATTACACACCATTTCAATGCAAAAATCAAGCCCCTGGATGATTCCAGTCAGCATAGTTATCGCCGGAATAATTATTGCTATTGCCATTATGTATACTCCCGGCAAAAGTCCAACTCTGCCAACCGGAGACCAAGAGGTAGTAGATAACTACGCGCCACCACAAGAAGCTCAGGTAGATGACGATACGATCCTTGGCGAGGTAGACGCGCCGGTAACAATAATTGTCTTTGGCGACTATGAGTGTCCTTTCTGCGAAAGAATGTATCAAGATGCCGAGCAGCAAATTCGCGATGAATATGTTGCTACCGGAAAAGCCAGGATTGTCTATCGAGATTTCCCCCTATCTTTTCACCCAGCCGCAATGCCCGCCGCTCTTGCCGCTGAATGTGCTGGCGACCAAGGTAAATATTGGAACTATCACGACGCGCTGTTTGATCGCCAAGCCGAAATCGAGAGCATGGACTACGTAGCTCTTGCAGACGAACTAGAACTAGATGTCGATGTCTTCACCCAATGCTTTGAAACCGAAAAATATGCAGATGAAGTAGCCAAGGACTTTCAAGATGGCGCCAACGCCGGTGTTGAGGGGACTCCAGCAACCTTTATCAACGGAAAACTGGTTTCCGGAGCCCAGCCCTACAGTGTGTTTAAGCAAGTCATCGAGGCGGAGTTAGCCAACTAGTCCATAAATCCATAAGCACTAAATATAAAATCCTAAATAATACCTAATCACCAAAATCTTAAACCCGAAACATTTGGAGAATTAGATATTTAAATTTAGAATTTATTTAGAGCTTCGAGGTTAGTATTTAGAAATTATAAATTAAGAATTAATTTAAAACTATGTCAAAAGTAGTAATTTACTCGACCCCAACCTGCGCCTACTGCAAACTAGCCAAGCAATACTTTGAAGAAAACAAAGTCGAGTACGAAGAAAAGAATGTCTTTGAAGATCTAAAAGCCAGAGAAGAAATGGTCACCAAGTCTCAACAAATGGGTGTACCAGTTATCGACATCGATGGCCAAATCATCATTGGTTTTAACAAGCCAGAAATAGAAAGCGCACTAGGAAAATAGTATGCAATACGACCTAGTCATTATTGGCGGTGGCCCTGCTGGGACCGCCGCCGCAGTGTATGCGGCGCGGAAAAGAATGAAGGCCGCTATCATCACCGAAACCTTTGGTGGTCAATCAGTCGTTTCTGACGATATCCAAAACTGGATTGGCGACGGCCACATCTCGGGGGTTGAGCTTGCTCAGAAATTTGAAAAACATATCAAAGAATACAAAGAACATCTAGACATCTTTGAGGGGTCAAAAGTAAAAAATGCAGAAAAAATTGACGGTGGCTTTAAGGTCCAAACCGAAGACTCCAAGGAATACGAAGCTAAGACTATCTTTATGGCCGCTGGCTCCCGTCGTCGTCGTCTCGGCATCCCCGGTGAGGACAAGTATGACGGAAAGGGCGTAGCTTTTTGTTCTACCTGCGACGCTCCACTCTTTCAAGGAAAGGACGTTGCGGTAATTGGCGGAGGAAACGCCGGACTCGAAGCCGCTGTTGACCTTCTGTCTTACGCCAACAAAATTTATCTAATGGAAAAAACCGACACACTCAGAGGCGACAAATCCACTCAGGAAAAAATTAAAGGACAAGACAAGGTTGAGCTGATAATGCACGCTAGCGCAAAAGAGGTTGTCGGCGAGCAGTTTGTGACTGGGCTAAAATATTCCGATAAAGACGACGCTGAGCAACTGCTCCAAGTCAGCGGAGTTTTTGTCGAAATTGGCGCCGTGCCCAATTCTGACATCCTAAGCGGATTAGTAAAAACCAATGAGAGGGGAGAAATAATTGTTGACCACAAGACGCAACAAAGCTCCGCCGAAGGAATTTGGGCCGCTGGTGACGTTACTGACGTCCTCTACAAGCAAAACAACATCTCGGCTGGCGATGCCGTTAAGGCAATACTCAACATTCAGGAGTATTTACAGAAGTCCTAGAACCAGCATAGACACTACAAATAAACACTCCATATTTACCCGCCTGGGTTCTAAAATAAATGCTCCATACGGGTATGGAGCATTTATTTTTGACTTTTTAGCTGATTTTCTCTATAATCTGTAGCACATTACAAACAGCTGCTAGTTCCCTCTATAAGCTAACAGTTTCCATTTTTTGCATTATTACTTAATTTCGCATTTTTCGCGATTACTACTCTATGAAACTTCAACCACTATCAAACCGAGTGTTTATCGAGCCAACCAGCGAAGAGAAACAAACCAAGTCCGGAATTGTGATTCCTGAGGACGCCAGTCAAGAAAAGCCTCTAATGGGCAAGGTTATTGCCACCGGCCCGGGCAAGAAGGACGCAAATGGAAAACTGCATCCAGTACCAGTTAAAGTCGGCGATCAGGTTTTATTTAAAAAATACGGTCCAGACGAGATAGAAATTGAAGGGAAAAAATATCTTGTCGCCGAAGAAGAAGACATCTTGGCAATAATCTACTAATCAATCATTAATAAATAATTGCAAAACCTAAGCAACAAACCCCAAATTCTAAATAATCTTCAAACTCAAATTAAGCCGCTTTGAATTTTAAAATTAGGATTTTGTTATTGTTTAGGATTTAGAAATTAGAATTTATATATTACTCAAATATGGCAAAAGAAATTAAATTTAACGAGGATTCCCGCTCCGCAATAAAGCGAGGGATAGACAAACTAGCCACTGCAGTAAAAATGACTCTCGGCCCTCGCGGTCGCGCCGCCGTTATTGAGAAAAGCTACGGCGCTCCGCAAGTCACCTTTGACGGAGTAACAGTGGCAAAAGAAATAGAGCTAGAAGATAAATTTGAAAACCTTGGAGCAGAGCTATTAAAGCAAGCCGCCGACAAAACCAACGACAACGTTGGAGATGGCACCACTACCGCCGTTGTTCTAGCCCACACCATTATTGAAGAAGGTGAGCGCGCTATCAAAAGCCGCGGATTTAATGTTATCCAATTAGCTGAAGAGCTAAAGAGCTCCACAGCAATTGTAATCAAAGACCTAGAGTCCCAAAAAGAAGATATCAATGACTCTAAAAAAGTTGAAGAAGTTGCTACTCTAAGCGCCAAAAATAAAGCTATCGGAAAGCTGATAGCTGACGTCATGGAAAAGATTGGCAAAGATGGAGTGATTAGTGTTGACGATTCCAACACTACCGAGTCTAGCTTTGATGTAGTTGAGGGAATGCAATTCGATCGCGGCTACATCAGCCCCTATATGGTCACCGATGCAGAGAAAATGGAGGCCAACCTTGAAGAGCCATACATTTTAGTCACCGATAAAAAAATCTCTAACATTAAAGAATTTCTTCCAATCCTAGAAAAAGTAGTTCAATCTGGAAAAAAAGATATGGTAATTATTGCAGATGAAATTGAGGGCGAGGCCCTAACCACCCTTATCGTCAACAAACTCAAGGGCACCTTCAACATTCTTGGAGTAAAAGCTCCGGGTTTTGGTGATAACAAAAAAGCCATACTAGAAGACATCGCCATTGTCTCCGGCGCCCAACTCATTTCTGAAGAGCTGGGAAAAGCGATTAAAACCATTGAGCTTTCCGATCTCGGACACGCCAAAAAGGTTGTTGCCGACAAAGACAGCACCACTATCGTTGGCGGAGAAGGGGAGAAGGAAAAAATTAAAGAAAGAGTTCGCCAATTAAAATCGCAAATAGATAAAGCCGAATCCAGCTACGACAAAGACAATCTTCAAAAGAGATTGGGCAAGCTATCCGGTGGAGTTGCCGTAATCAAAGTTGGCGCCCCAACCGAGTCTGCTCAAAAGGAGCTCAAAGATCGAGTGGATGACGCCGTTGCGGCAACCCGAGCGGCCATGGAAGAGGGAATTGTCCCCGGTGGAGGAATGGCTTTATTTAATGTAGCTAAGCTAGAAAGCCAACACACCGACGAAACTCAAAAAGCCGTTGCCGAATCCGCGAACCAAATTCTAGCCGTGGCACTAAAAGCTCCGCTAAGAGCCATTATTGAAAACAGCGGAGAAAAAGCCGACTCAATCATCAATGAATTAACCAACCAACGAACAGGAACCAATGTTCGCTGGATTGGATTTAACGCCACCACCAACAAGATAGAAAATCTTAAAGAAGCGGGGATTATTGACCCACTCAAAGTTACTAAAACAGCATTTCTAAACGCCGTTTCAGTGGCCAGCACCTATCTCATGATGGGCGTAGCTATCACCGATATCCCAGAAAAGAAAGACGACGCGCCAATGAACCCCGGCATGGGCATGGGCGGTGGCATGATGGGAATGTAGAGGCGCAGATACTGTCCGCCGAAAAACAAAAAAACTCCGCTTCTGCGGGGTTTTTTAATACAATATAAAAAAGGCGGCCCGGACTTCCTTTACGGAAGTCCGGGCCTATACGAACGGCTAGAGCTTGTCGACCAAGAGGGTTGTAGAAAACGGCACTCCTCTCGCCCCAAATTTATACGCGGGGTACGGTGTGTCGACTCATACGAAGCTCAGGGGGGCTGCATAGCCCTAACCGCGTGGGGCGTCCCCATTGGGCCTCGTGACTAGGTAGGAGCTGTATTGCTGGCTTTACGCCGCGATTCCAAAAATATTATAGAATCTAGCTCCTCTCTTCCTAGTTGGCGAACTGGATGTGTCCGCCACCAGTTTCGCCGTGAGGGGTTTTTACCGTCCGGTGCGCTTTGCAGGCGCTCCGTTGGGAGGGGGCTCCTCACCACCCATCCGACGAGAATTATACATACCCAAAATATTTGTCAACCCCACCGCAACCCCTCCCAATTTGGCCAGTTTCTGCTATAGTAGAGCCAATCAGCATATTAAGCTAAAAAAATATGAAAAAATTATTTTGGATCATCTTATTGATTATCGTTGTTGCCTTAATTATTTGGATCTGGCCAAGCCAAAACAACGATAGTGCAGAGGATTCAACCAACTCCGCAGAAAAGCAGGTTGATTACTATCTAGATCTAACAGATCCAGTTTCTATGCGTTGCGGTAATGATCCCACCCAAGAAAATTGCTCAATAATCATTAAGCAAGAAGATAGGGAATATTTAAGCTTCATCGGACCAATTTATTCTCCTGACGAGGGTCCAGTTGAAGTTATCGGTAGTCGAGAATACAAACTTGCGATATACGACAAACCCTCCGAACAAAGTTTGAAGGATTGGATAAATTTAAACGCCGATGATATTGAAGCGAGATTACAAACTACAGTTGAATATCCAATTGTAAGCAGTGAAGAGAATACAATAGAAATGGACAGCTGTGACCCAAACGAAGGTCCCTGCGGGCTTCCGGTATGTACAAATTTATTTATTGGTCAGGAGACTCTAGAAATATATAGTTGCAGCAGATTTGGTACCCAATACTTTTTGCTTAACAAAGCTGGCAATCGGGTGATGGTTACGCAGAATTTCGGCAACGATCCCCCAGTTGGGCCAGGATTCCTTACAAACTATATCTTCTTTAAGTAGCCAACCCAGGACCCTCCCAATTTGGCCAGTTTCTGCTATGATAAGGGCATAAATTAAGTACTAATTAAGTTAATAAATATGCAAATTTTACTTTGGGCCGTAATAATTATCGCCGTTCTCCTCGTCTTGTGGATTATCGGCGTTTTTAACTCACTTATCCGATTTCGCAACCGTAAGCGGGAGGCCGCTAGCGACATCGATGTTCAAGCCAAGCGTCGTTACGACCTAATCCCAAACCTTATAGAAACTGTTAAGGGTTATGCTCAACACGAGAAGGGAGTATTAGAAAACGTTACTAAGGCCCGCACCGAAGCCATGAACACTCAAGGGACTCCACTAGATAAAGCTGAAAAAGAAAACGCTCTATCTGGAACTCTAAAAACCTTATTCGCCGTATCTGAAAATTATCCCGATCTAAAAGCCAACGCCAACTTCCTCGAGCTTCAAAGAGAGCTATCTGACACAGAAAACAAGATGATGGCCGCTCGCCGATTCTTCAACAACACCGTGATGGATCTAAACACCAAGATCGAAAGCTTCCCATCCAATATTATTGCTGGAATATTTGGCTTCAAACAGGAAAAATTCTTCGAAACCACAAGCCCAGAGGAAAAAGAAGCAGTTAAAGTAGAGTTCTAGGAAATGCAAATTATAATATTGTTTATTGCAGTTTTTGTAGCCTTGCCTTTTCTGGCGATTGGCGCAATGCGGCGCAATAAAATTAGAAAAGAGGGGGGTATGAGCAAAACTGAGCTCAGCACATCCAGCCAGGGTAAGTCTCTAGCGCGTTCGATTGTAGCTACATTCTTTTTTGTTTTCATAGGCTTCTGGCTTGCCGAAATTATATCTAAGATATCTAAGGGGTTTGCCATGGGTATGGGTTACAGTATATTCGGACTCATACCCGTCCTTTTTATCGGGGCATATATAATAGACAGACTTATTGATCGTTCCATTTTTTGGCGCTCACGCTCAGAGATTTGGAGGGCTCTCGTTCTTTTACTCATTGAGCTGTTTGTATTGTTAATCCTTGTTGGGATTGGCGCATTAATGTAATAAATTTGCCCATGGCATATCTCTACACCCACCACGACAATAACATTCGCAAGCTCAACAAAAGAAATGAAGTTTAGTCATAACGCGATAGTAATTGGAGTTTTTGTATTATCAGCTATATTTTTTGCGCTTCTTGTGTATTTTGACATGTTGATTTTGCGGTCGGATCAAAGCTATATTGCTCAAATGGCTGCTTTTTCCGCGATATTTGCCGGAACCCTCGCAGGAGTGCTATCTCGTCCAAAAAAAATTGAAGGAAGTTTGAGTAATTTCTGGATGCGTCATAGTATTTATCTAACAATCGCTTTATCCTTCATTGTCCTTTTAATCGCGGGCACTAGCTATGAAATAAGTATGCTTATAAGCTCTGTACTGTACGGAATTATCACGCTCCTAATCCTAAAAATTAATCTTAGATAGACAGACTCCGATGGCCTCAATATATACTCACCACGATTCAAACATTCGCAAAACATGGACCATGTTTGCCATCTTTTTTGCTGTGGTTATCGGCACCGGCTGGGTTTTCTCTCAAGTCTATGGCGAGCCAACAATTCTAATTATCGCCGCAATTTTTGCCGTGTTTATGAACGTGCTGTCCTATTGGTTTAGCGACAAAATAGTGCTTTCCATGCACAAGGCAAAAGAGATCCAGTTTGCCGACAATAAAGAGCTATACCGCATTGTAGAAAACTTGAGCATCACAGCCGGACTTCCAATGCCTAAGCTTTACATTGTGGAAGAGCAACAGCTGAATGCCTTTGCCACTGGCAGAGATCCAAAGCACGCAGTTGTTGCCGTAACTCGCGGACTTTTAGAAAAGCTAAACAGAACAGAGCTTGAAGGCGTTCTAGCCCACGAGCTAAGCCACATTGGCAACCGCGATATGCTTGTTTCCACCGTTGCCGTTGTCTTAGTTGGTTTTGTAGCAATTCTTTCCGATATTTTTCTTCGCTCTATGTGGTACGGCGGGGGACGCAAAAAAGACAATCAAATTATGATAATTATCGGCATCGCCTTTGCCATTTTAGCCCCTATCTTTCTTCGCCTAATGCGTTTAGCCATTTCTCGAAAACGCGAATCGCTGGCCGACGCTAGCGGAGCGCTTTTAACTAGATATCCAGAAGGGCTGGCCAGCGCACTAGAAAAAATTGCCCACGATCAAACTCCAATGAAGCGAAAAAACAATACAACCGCCCATCTTTGGATCGACGACCCATTCAACAACCTTGGAGACAAAAAGACCCCCTGGCTCCACCGCATTTTTATGACCCACCCTCCAATATATGAAAGAATTAAAGCATTAAGAGGAAAGTAGAATCAAATGGATAGTAATTTTGCATATATTGACGGGGCGAATCTATATAACTCAATTAAAGCATCCGGTTGGGAGCTAGACTATGAGCGATTCAGAGTGTGGCTCAGAGATAAGTATCGAGTTGAGCGCGCATGCATTTTTTTAGGACTAATTCCTAAATGCAACGATTTATATACTCACCTACAGCAAGCAGGATTCACCTTAATCTTTAAGGAGGTTATTTATGACAATACCGGGAAAGCAAAAGGAAATTGTGATGCTGATCTAGTCTTACAAGCTACCCGTGATGCATATGAAAACAAGCTCAATAAAGCTGTCATAGTATCAAGTGATGGAGATTATGCCTGTTTAGTTAAGTTTTTACTAAAAAAAGAAAAAATGGGAACACTGCTTTCACCTGCAATCACCGAAAAGTGTTCGATATTATTAAAGCGTACAGGGGTGAAGATTGCCTATCTTGAGGAACAACGCTCTATATTGGAGTGTATCCAAAAAGAAAAGACCCCCAGCCAAGACAAGCTTAGCAAGGGTTCTTTTCGTAAGAATAAATAAACCTTAGCACATAATTAAATCCTGTCAACTATTAAAGATATGTTTTTCAAAAAACCAATTAAACCCGTAGATGATCTAAAGGCGGAAGTCAGCCG
>Ga0210057_1004000_pt1 | contig 19912 bp, 39 predicted proteins | sample CryGeyCG2114_010_2_FD_183968 | JGI IMG/M metagenome (GOLD analysis project Ga0210057, IMG submission 183968) | Groundwater microbial communities from aquifer - Crystal Geyser CG10_big_fil_rev_8/21/14_0.10 (SPAdes) (version 2) | ecosystem: Environmental > Aquatic > Deep subsurface > Groundwater ...
TTGTTATTTATGTTGCCATCATCCATATAAATATCTGGATATGATTATCGCATATTTTATTAATTTTTAGATTTATTCTTAGAAACTACTACTATAGTGATTATTGTGGCTGTTAATAATACTGCTCCAACTCCTATTGCTATCCACGTATTTTTTTTACTTGATTCGGCAGCTCTTCTTTCTCTTTCTGCTCGTTCTCGTTCTTGTTGAAGATATATATTTGTCAACTCACTACCAGACCCAGACCCACCCCCAGAAGAACCTCCTGTTTGTGTTGGTGATGTTGAACTCCCCTTGTCATTTTTACTCACAAACCATTTTATTAATCCTGCTCCAAAATCAACAATAGTTCCTTTATTATCTCTAATGAAATCACCTGTAGCAGTAGTTGTTTTAGTGTCTTCTGGTGCAGGTGGCCCCATCACACCACCACTATTAGAAAACGACTCTTTATTTTCTTGTAATAATGGAGAAAAATCGAATGTATTATCTAATATTCTACCTAAATTGTTAATTAACTTTTCGTTGTTGTTGTTTAATTCAGACATTACTGTATCAGCCAACAACTGAGGTGGTGTTGATTCACTCACATACACATCTGATTGTGCTAGTGCATTGATTACTTCATTTCTTCTATTAACAATTAGAAATGACAACATTTTTTCTACGTTTAATTCTTTCATGGTTTTTTATTTAGTGATTTGTTTCTTTTTTTTATCATTATTACTACCCCTAATGATAGCAATATTACTCCTGTAATTGATCCTGCTATTATTAGTATTTTTTTTGTGCTAAAAGCGTCTGTATTTCTTTCATTTTGTGTCAAACTTTGTCCTCCAGACCCTCCTCCAGATTGTTCTGCTCTCCATTGTTCAACAAGTACTTCTTCTTTTAGTTTTAATTCTTTTATTTTATTATTTAACCCTCTTTTTTCAATTATAACAGCAGGTAGTGTTATCAAATCCTTTTCAATTTGTTTTATCTCGTTTCTTATGTTTGATATTTCTAGTGCTGTGTTCATGTTGTTTGTTTGTTAATTATGTTGCTTCTATCACTCTCTCTGATCACACACCTTGCTCCTGCCCCCCCCTCTCTGAAGAGGGGGTTCTGACGCACGTTGCCCACTTCGTGCTGATAGCATCTATTTTATTTTATCTTAATATTCTAAAAACAATTGCTCCTGCTGCTACTGCTCCTACTGCAATACCTGCTATTACCCATGGGCTTGTGCCTACTTTGCTTTCCCAAGTTCCTAATAGGGTTTTACCTGCTGCTATGTTTCCTGCTCCACCTTGTTTTGCTAAATCGGCTGCTAAACGTGCTTTTTCTGCTTCTAGTTTTGCTTTTTGTAATTCTTGTGCTGCTTTTTGTTTTTCTTGCTCTGTCATCTGCTCCAAACCCTTCAATTGCTCTTGCAATAATCTTATTCTTTCTTCTTCTTGCCTCGTTATTGCCTCTGCTTGTTCTATTACTTGATCCTGTAAGAATTTTTCTTGATTAGTTCGTTCTTGTAAGATGTGGTCTAATTCGGCTTGTAATGCTTCTTTGTCATTAAAAGGCCCAGATACGGCTCTCCATAAATTAGCATAAAAATAATTAGCACTCTTTTTTAAACCTTCTGTAACTGCACTTTCTCCCCTAACTCTTATAAAGTTTCTACCATTAGCGGTTGGAAACTTCTCTGCTGTTCCATAACTATTTTTATAAGCGGTTAGTTGTGCTTGATATTTTTGTCTGATTGCTTTAGAATTAGCTGTTACTTTAGGAGGAAATCCTCCCATTCCAAACCCATAATTAATCAGTTCTGAAAGCATATCAATTTTTTTATCTATTTCTGCAATTTTGTTTTGTGTTTGTTGTGTATCGCTCATTTTTATTAGTTTAGTTATTGGTTATTTTTTTAATAATTTATTTGGGTTAATATCTTCATAATATACTATTATGTTTACTGCTGAATTTGGGTACATGGTATATTTCATTAGACAAATGCCATCTAATACTAAATCTTTAAATTTTACGGATGTTATGTTAGATTGAAACTGAGTTGCTGATACCATTGGTGTGTATTGTTGTATATTAGCATTGCCAGAAGCATCTTTGCATAAAATTTGAAATGGTGCTTCAGCCTGATTGTATGCTGGTATTTCAGCAACTATTGGTTCTTCTACTACCGATTCACCCGAAGTCCTCACTACTAGACCTGGCTTAACAGCACTATCTTCTTCTAAACTACTACTTTCTGATACTGGTGCTGGCGAATCTGCTGTGCTTGATGTTGATGCTACTTCTGTGGTTGTTTCTTCTCCATCTACACCTGAAAAATTAGATTTAGCTCTGAACTCAATTTTTTTAACAATTTTAGGGATATTTTTTATTTCTCTGTTAAAAAATTGTAAGTTAGATGAAACACTTACTTGGGGATTATCTTGTCCGCCTAGTGCATCAAATAAATATTCTACTTGTACATTATTGGTATTGTTTTTCAATTTAAAAGTAATGGTTTTTAGTTTTTTATCTCCCGAAAAATTGCTTTTTTCATCTTCTTCTTTTTCCTTTTTCTCCTTATTAAATTTAGCTAATCTAATTAGCTGATAGCCACCAAATGACATTGATGCTATTCCGAGTAATGTTAGTATGCTGTTAGTTATTTTCATGTTTCTTCTTTAAGCCCACCCCAACCCTCCCAAAGGGAGGGAGTTGGTGCGTTGTTTGTTGTTTTGTTAGTTAATTTTCATTTTGTTTCTTTGTTTACTTCCTTATCACCCGCCTATCCCACTTCGTGCTTCTTACTTCTGTCTTCTAGCTTCCTGTGTTTGATAATTTTTCTTTTTGTTCTATTTGTTGGGTTATTGGTATTATTTTAGCCTCTCTCCCCCTATTATCCCCCAAAGGGGAGGAGTTAGATTCTAAATTGCTTTTTTCTTCATTTTCTTCTCCTTCTTTCTTTTTTTCTCTATAATGTTTAAATGCTTTGTATCCATAATATGCTCCAGCGAGTAGCGATGGAACAAAAATTACAATGGCTGCATTTATTAATATTTTTTTCTTATCCATTATGATGAATATTTTTCGTAAACTGCTTTCATTGCAGCATTAACATTAGGGCTGTATGTTTGTTTAAAAGTATGGTCTGTTTCCGTTCTTTTAAATAGTGTTACAAATTCTGTTATTGGCATTTCGCAAGCTGTTAGTTTATTGCAATACCTGTGTTTAATAAGAGCATCTCTTGTTTTAGCACCAAAATCTCCATCTATTACTAATTTTTCTCCTTTGTAATGATTTAATAGTGCTTGTAAAACTGCTATTTTTCTACCACTTGCTCCTGTTTTAAGTATTTGACTTCCTGGTATAAGATTATTTTTAGAATATTCTGATTCATCAACTTCTCCTAATCCTCCTCCTTTTTTGCCTAAATCTTTAGCTAGTTTATCTAAATCAGGAATTGTGCTATCTTCTTTATCTTTAAAAAATAAATAATAGGCTCCTATTCCTGCTCCAATTAATAATATGGAACTTCCTATAATGATGATATTTTTTGTTTGTGGTGTCATTTATTTTGTTCCCCCTATAATCCCCCAAAGGGGGATGGTTTTAGTCTTCCCAAAGGGAAGGAGTTGGTTTTAGTTAGTTAATTACTTTTTTAGTTCCAGTTTTTTTAAAATTTTTATAAACAAAATAAGTTGCTATTGCTACTCCTAATGCTGCTAATCCAAAATGAAGTGGTTTTAATCCTAAGATTAAATCTTCTTTTTCGGCTGCTTGTTTTGATATAGGTATAACTTTCCCTTCCTTATTCTCTTCCATGCACTTGTTAAATTTATCACGATTCATTCCCATTGTGTTGGACATGCTCATTGGGTCTAAATCATTTACATTAAATCCTGTTTTATTGGCACAATCAATTTGTTGTTGTGTTGGTTTAAATGGCATTTGGCTCATAGTGTCTTAGTTATTGGTTATTAGTTATTTGTATTATCTCATTTCCTCATCTTATCACACACCTTGCTCCTCCCTCAAGGGAGGAAATCAGCCCACATATCCCACTTCGTGCTTTGGGCTTCTGTCTTCGGTCTTCTTTTACTTAGGCACTTACTCTGTAATCTAATTTGCTTTTCATAATGTTTAATAATTCATTGGCATCGGAAGATCCTTCTCTAAAAGAATATTCATCCATAATAGCATCTAATAAATTAGTGTTGTAGTTTCTTTGATAAGAATCTGCTATTTGTGCTATTTGTACTTTATCTTTTAAATTACGAAATACTGCTTTTACTGTATCTGTATCTGTTCCTATACCACTAATAGCTTTGTTTAATTTTATTCTTGCTTCAGTAATGTATTCATTTCTTAATAAAATTAAATTAGGGTATTTGGCTTTTAGGCCATTAATGTAGTTTGTGCCTTCAAATACTTTAGCAAAATCTTTAATAGTTCCATAACCACCTGCTCCATCTAATTCTTTGTGTATAAACTTTATTTCATTGGCATTTCTAATTTTTGTATAAACAAAATAAGAAGCTGCAATGCCTACTATGGATATTGATGTGTATATGGCTATTTTTCTCTTATTCATGGCTGCTTATTTTAATAGTTTTGTTGCTCTTCCTACTGGAATAAAATTAGCTGCTGTTGAAGCTGTTTTATTTGGGTTTTTAACCAAGTTAAATACCAACATGCCTAAGCCTCCTACAATTATAATTCCTGTTCCAATCGCAAAATATTTACCTACAGTAAAGAAATCCCCAATATTATCTAATCCGGAAGATACGGTATCGGCAACACTTTCCAACGTGCTTGTGTCCAATGTAACCTCTTGTTTTTTCATGTACTCACGCAACTCGTTGGTGCTGGCAGATGTTCCTGCTCCTGCACGTTTATCCCATGCTTTTACAAAAAGAATATTAGCCTGCTTCTTTCCATAACGAGACTTCATGGTTTTATGCCACTCTATCCACGCTGATGAGGATGAAGTTCTGGTTGGTATTATTTTAGTTGGATTCATTATGGTTTGGTTTTCCCATCCCAACCTTCCCAAAGGGAAGGAGTAAATGGATTGGTTATTTATTTTTTCTTACCTTTTTTACGTGCATAACTGCTTACTTTTTTACCTTTTTTGGTTTCATAAGATTTTACTTTTGAGCAAGATTTAGAACCTGTTTTTTTTGTTTTTTTAGTCATTGTTTTTATTTTTTTCCATCCCATCCTTCCTAAAGGGAAAGGGTTTGGTTTTAGTTAATATTTAATTTTTCCATTTAGTTGTTTCCATATAATCAGCCCACTCGTTTTTTACTTCAGAGGCTTTTAGTTCTTTTTCGCTGTAAGTCATTTTTTTAAACACTTGATCCACTCCTACACTATTAAATTTAAAATGATTGGGTAACATATCACTCAATTTATATTCTTCATAATACATTAACCATTTTATAGTGCTTCCAGATGGTATGGTATAGTTTATAAAAGAAGATTTATCTAATACAAAATCTTCTATTTCTACTTGTGCAATTTTTCCTTGTGCTTGTGCCACAAATATGGTTGTGTCTGGGCATTTGTAGTTAATACACGAAAAGCCATCTGCGTTTCTTATTGTTAATTGTATGTTGTTGTTTAAATCATCATCTGTTTGTACAAATAGTTTAATTCTTTGTAATTTTTTTGGATTAGAAAAAGTATCTCTCACAAACATATTATAATCGGTATCTCCTGTAATGTAAAAATGTGTGTGTCCATCAGCATCTGTAGCTGTATTAGGAATTTCAGCCCCATTCACATCAAACAAATCTACATTAACATCCGCACTAGTAGGATTAGATAGTTTGAATGATACTACATCATACTCTACCTCCTTTTTAGCTAATTGGAATATGTTATTTTTTGTTTCCATTGTTGGTTTTAAATTCGCATGAACCTTTAATTTCTCCCCTAGTAAATTTATCTATAAAATCTTTTATTATTAAATATCTTTTTGCATTATCTGCATTGTTGTTGTCTTTAAACACATGCAGAAAAGCGTAGTGTGCTTCTGAAGGAGGGTAGCCCAATGAGAGGTATATGTTTAGTGCATTTATATCCGCACCTACTTCATATCCAATTGGTTTATTAATTCTTGGATTAAGGTATTTGTGAGCGAATTCGTGCAACAATATAATCATACGCATAGGCACCGTGTAGTTTATGAAATCTGCTTTAGCAACTTCTATTACTCCTGTGGCATGTCCTATTCTTGCTGGTGTTGATAATACTTGTTTTGTTTGTCTATCAAATATTTTTATAAAATAATCAATGTGAAACTTGCTATCATCACTTCTATAAATATGTGGTGTATATTCCCCAGCAGAATATATACCCGCATTTTCAGAAAACTGCTTTGCAAATGCCACAAACGATTTTGTTTCTTGATTCATCCACACAGGGCATTGCTCTAATTCTTCTGGTTGTATTTTTGTAATTTCAAAAGAATCGTCTTTTAACCTTGGGTTTTCTGTTTTAATATTGAACACATTAACTTGTGCAGCCTTTGGTGATTGTGGTAGGTTTAAAAAATACTCACGCTCACCATTTACCCATGTTCTCCTGGATATATACAAGGTATTTGGCTTATGTGCATCCATTATTTGTATCACAATTTCTTCTGGCTGTTTGGTTTTTATGCCAATAGCCAGCGTGAAAGGAACATTATTTGTTGGTAGTAATAGTTGCATGTTAATGTTTCATTTAGATAAACTTATTCTCTTTTTAGATAAACTTTAGATAAACTTTTAGTTATTTCCATCCCCCTATAACCCCCCAAAGGGTGGTGTGGGAAGGGGTTGGTTTTAGTTACTTTTTACTAAAAGTATATTCTAATACTGTTTTTCTTTTTAGTTTTGACGTAGTTACTTTTCCCCCTCTTTTTTTAATTTTTGCTGTATGAATTTTTGCTGCTTTTTCGCTATCGTGTGCTTTTCTGTATGTTTTTCCCATGGTTAGTTGGTTTACCACCTCAATCCTCCTAAATGGAGGAGGTTGGTGTTATTTAATAATTTCTTTTTATTTAATTACTGCTTTTGCTCCACCTGTTTTATTATAATTTTGGTAGATAAAGTAAGAAGCTACTGCTACTCCTACTACTGCCAAACCAAAATGAAGTGGTTTTAGTCCCAATATCCTTTTTTGAGGCAATATAGTCTTTTTGTCTTCCGCTTTTTTTGATTCGGTTTTGTTTTCAACTTTTGTGCTGCTGTTGCTGTTAGCTGCATTTTGTTGGTTTTCTTCGTTTGGCCCATCACTGTTAGAATGGTATTGGTTCGGATTATTTCCTACCATCATTCTATCTGATTCTTGCCCCATTTTATTTACGGCATTATCAATATTAGTTCTGGATCTTTTAATGCTAGATGTATCATCGGTAGCACTTGTTATTTTATTGAAAAAATCTGTCATATTATTGTTATTATCCCCTCCCAACCTCCCCTTTGGGGAGGAGTTTGGGGTAGTTAGTTATTTTATTTTTGCTTTTGTATTTCTTGTTTTTAACATGTACCCCCCTACTATAGCTAATAATATTAGTCCTCCATAGAAATATTTTGGTTCTAATCCCATTATTTTATTGTCTTCAACAATAAGCATTTCTTCTTCGCTTGGTTGTGCTGCTCCTCCACCACCTCCATAGCCTCCGCCACCTCCCCAGTTACCACTATCTGTTGATGGCATAGTTTCTAAGTTTTCATCTTCAATTGTTAAATCTTCTTGAACAGGAGTGCCTGGTATAGGAGAAGGAATAATTACACCTGCTGGTGGTCTTGTTATTTGACCAAGCCCTGATGGTGTTGGTGATGTAGATGCACTTGGCTCAAATTGAAAATTATTTTCTGGGATTGGAGAAAGATTTAATGTTGCTTTTTGTATTGTTTCTCTTCTAGCAGTTACATAACTGTAATTTTGATTTCCTCTCCAAAAATTAATGTTTTGATGTTGTCTTGAATAGTCCATGTGTTATTTTTTAGTTGTTTTGGGTATATATTTTATTGCTAATACTATTGCTCCTATTGTTGCTAATGAAACTAATGCAAAAGTGAGTGGCTTCATTTTTAGTATGGTAAACTCTTTTTCTGGCTTTAGTTCATTATTATTCATATTTGTTTGAACTCCTGTTTGTTGTTGTTGCTGTTGATTCTTATTTAGCAATGCAAATGCTAATGTTAGTGAATCGTTCACTAGTTTTTTTCCGTCTTCTGATTTTATCCACTCACCAAAACTTAGTTTTGATCCTGATTTTTTGTATTGATCTTCTACTTGTGATGGAGTGAATTCACCTGTTACACTAGAATATTGAGGATACATCTGTTTGAAATCTTCAAAACCCTCATATACTGCGGTGTGTGAACTTGCTTTTCTGGTTAGTGGCATATTATCCAATCTATATTCAAAGCCATCATTTTTTAATTCTATTACATCTTTTGGGAAGTAATAAATAGGTTCTTTGCTTTGAACATTTTCTACTTTTATCATGGGTTGAAATCCATAATCCTTAAATGCTAAATAAACCAATTTACCGTTAAATACATTGGGGACGACTGGTTCGTTTGTTGGCAAACTTAATTTAGCCTTACTAAAGGTATATGCCTTTGCTGTTGGAGTTGTTTTTTTGTATTTCATTAGTAAATTGGTTTAAATTCTTTTTTATTTGCTGTTAATTCTTCTTTTGTTTTTGTGAAAAATACATGTCCTAAATATCCTCCTAACATTAATCCTCCTACCGCTCCCCACAAAATACTTTTTCTGAAGTATAGTGCTGCTATTATTCCTATTACGGCACCACCAATAGCTCCTTCTTTGTAGCCAAAGTCTTTTGGTTTTTCTTCTTTTTTATTTTTTTTCTTTCGGGCCATTTTTGTTTTTTTTCACAGCAAAGACGCTAAGGTTTTATTAATTAAATCACCGCTTGTGGGGGTAACTCATTTGTATTTATTTCACGTGGAACATTTGTTGTTGGAACTGCTTCGCTTACTCCTGTTCCTTGTGGTATTGTTGTTTCTACTGTTGTTGGTTGTGCCATCTCTGGTGCTGGCACTTCTGGTGTAATAGGAACATCTGGTTTTGCATCAGATTTCACTATTAGTTTGTCTTTATATTTTACAAAAACAATTACTCCCACAGTAATTATTAATATTACTGCTCCCCAAAAAATATATTTACTATTGGCGTTTTCTCTTATTTTAATTTTTCTATCACCTACTATTTTTGCTTTGGTTTCTATTTTATTTAATAAAATATTTTTAAATTCTTTTCTTAGTTGTGGGTGATATTCAAAACTATCTCCTATTCCTGTTATTCCTGAAGCAACCATGTCTATTTGTCTAAATGTGGCTGCTCTATCTTTAGTAATTGAAATATCTCTTCCTTCTGTTTGTTGCAAGTTGTTTTGATAAATCAAAAACGCCATTCCTTTAATTAACTTTGTGTTTTTAGGAAATCCTACTAGTATTTTATCTATTATTTTTTCATCACTTTGGTTCTCTTTTGCTTCTACTCCTACTGAATTAAGAAACTCAATTAGTTCATCTCTTTTATACACGATTAATTCCGAAGTTTCGTTCGTAATCATATCTATAATAGAGTTATTATCACCTGCATTAACAGATGAAGAAAAATTGCTATAAAAATCGTGTTTCAAAAAAAGCATTTATTTAAAGTGTAAAAAAATATTAATTTTTTTTTATTTGTGTATATAGAAATATACCTACTCCAATAATTGCCAATGTGGGCAAGTTTTGGGTAATAAAGTTATTGGATTGTGCCAACACTTTTTTAACCTCTTGAGCAACATCCTCTCTGGTTAATTTCTTTTCCATTTCTGCCACTTTCTTTTCGGTTTCAAATTTTTCCAAATCTTCTTTGGTTAAAAACCGAATGTTTTCTTTGGTGGGTGCAACATAATCTCCATCTATAGAAGAATGTTTAGAACTGCAACCGCATTTTTTTTCTGGCATAACCAAAGGCAGTGGATTTATGGTTTCTTCTGCACCTAAAATTAAATTTCTGTCAGGATGGGCTTTGGCAATTTCAATAAATCCTTTTTCTCCGAAGTTGGTCATTACGTGTCTTAATCCACGAATTAAATCATCATGGCTTTGTGGTTCTCTGAGGTTAAAATTTCTAATAACTTCAGCAGCACCTTGTGGGTTGTTGATCGCTACATATTGAAATAAAGGTATTCTGTTCATCAGATTTATATTTTTATTAAAAAAGGCAAGGCGAATTCACGCACTTGCCTTTTTTATTGTGTTTCTTATGTTTCGTTTTTTGGTTTCTTCGATATTATATCACCATGATTAGTAATTAGAACTATTAGGTAAAGCTGGGTAAGAAGCTGGTCTTTGGTTAGCCAAGATTTTCACCTGTGGAGCCGAAAATTGTTTAACAGGATTACCTGAAAAACCTCTTAATGCTCTGGTAGTGTTTACCACTTCTGCTGGGAAGAATGTGTATGTTACACGAGCTAGAGCTAAGATAGTAGTAGTGATAAAAGTAGAACCGTTTAGGGTCATTGCTACTTCCACATCTACAATACCTGCTTGGAATTGTGCTGCACTAAAGTAATCTTCTGGAGATACTGGTGCGGTACATTGTTTTCCATTTGCATCAATAGTGGTAATATTTAATGTTTCTAAAATTTGAGATGAGTTAGAAGAACGTACTCTTACTAAAGAAGTCTCGAAAGGCTCAGTAGCAGATTGTCTTAACAATTGTGCATAATCAACTCCTGTGAAACCGGTAGTTAATGCCAAGCCTGCAGCAGAACCGAAGTTTGATGCGTTACCATATTTGTTAAATCCAAATAATACTGCTTCTAAATCTCCATCTGTTGAGTTAAATACTGTAACTCTGTAGGGAGATGGGGGTGTTGGTGCAGATGCTCCTGCTCCATTTGCTCCTGAGAAGTACATATCGTTCATTCCTTGTGTTCCACCTACCATACCACTGTAAAGTGGATCACCGTAAATTCCGTTTGCCCCTGAGTAAGCATTATCTACTTGAGATAAGTACTCGTTAATGTTTAAGTTTAATTTTTTCATTTTTTTGTGTTTTTTAATTATCAGCGTTTTTGCTGAAAAATGTTAATAATAATAAATTGTTTTTTTTATCACTGCTAATATTACATATTAGGAGAGATAAATTTGCGGTCAACAATATTAGCTGCTATTACAACAACGAATACTACGCCTGCTAAAATCCATGTTTCTTTTGTCATGATGTTTTGTTTTTTAAGGGTTAATAAATCGAATTACCACCAACAAAACTAAGTAGCATTTTTTTATTAAAAAAAAAATTTTGTTTAACAATCAGATTTCATTTTTGTTAAACAAACCGAATTTCAATAGTGTTTTCTTATTGATTTTCAATATTTTAAAATTTATAATGTTTAACACTTAATTTGTTTCATAAATTTATTTATCTTTGCATATTGAAACTATTTTTTAACAAAAAAACATAAAAAAAACATGCAATCTGAATACAAATCATTAAAAAAATTTAAGGTGTTGGTAGGAACTCCTCATGCCGATGTGAAGAATTATTGCTTACCCGATTATATATTATCGGTAGATATGCTTACTTATAAGAATAAAAAGGTATTAGTAGTAGATAATAGTGCTACTAATAAGAATAAGAAACTAATTGAACAATTAGGGGTGGGTTCTGTGCATTTAAAAAGGGGCAATAAGAGTACGAGGCAACTAATGGCCGAAGCTAGTAATTACCTGCGTGATGTGGTTTTAAAAAATGATTATGATTTTTTATTACATTTTGAAAGTGATATTATTCCTCCACCTAACGTAATAGAACGCTTGTTGTCTCACCAAAAGCAAGTGGTTTCGGCAGCTTACCATATTGGTTTTGGTATTAATTCTCATTTAATGATACAAGAAATGGAGAAAAATAGCATAATAGAGCCAAAAACTTCTAATGTTGCTGCTGGGGCAGATGGAAAATACATGGATGGGAAATTGCACCATGTTTTTGCTGCTGGTTTGGGAATGACTTTAATACATAGGAGTGTGCTAGAAAACATTGAATTTAGGTGGGATGCTAATGTGGATATGCACCCAGATACCTTTTTTGCAGTAGATTTACACTATGCTGGCATTAAACAATATGTAGATACTAGTATCTATTGCCATCATAATAATAGTAGTTGGGGAGAGGTGGAGAATAAGTAACACCCACCCCAACCCTCCCAGAGGGAGGGAGTTGGTTCCGTACGCAAAGTAAAGTTAATTTTTATTATTACGTGAAATTAAACTTTAGAACTTATTTTTAATCTGATTTTTCTTTGTCTTCTTCTTTATCACTAAAGAATATTAATACTATGATTGCTATTAACCCAAGCACAGGATGATCATAGTGCATTAATACACACCCTAATGTAAATATAGGACAATAGAATATTCCTATAAGAATAAGTAGTTCCATAAAAATAATTTATTTTTTAGCCACTACTTCACTAATAAGTAAGGGGTGTTACAACTTTCTATTGTCTCCCAATTTTTAATGGTACAATAGAAGTATTTGTTTAGTTCTGTTCCAGTTTTAAGTATATCAAACGCACTTTTTAATACTTCAAAATTATTTATCCTGTGTTTTATGTTTTGGAGGTTTATAAAATCATTGTGTTGATGTAATATAACCTTTTCTGCTTTATTTACTACATTAGTAGTAACATTAGTTACACTATGTACTACATATATAATAGTTGTAGTTACTTCTTCATTTGGATCTTGATAGCAAATTTCATCAAAAATTTTCCTATTGGTGTACATTCCTGCATTTTCTAAAACTAATACTCCGCTTTTTGCCTCTGTTATTAATTTATAAACATACTTTATTTCATCATCATAAGTCATTAGTTTGCCATCTTCTTTATAAGGAGTAAGTATTGCAATATTTTCTTCGTTTTTAGATAAAAATTCTGCTGCTTTATTCCAAGGTATTGCATCAAATTCTGAATATTCTAAACGCATATCAACAATAATGGTGTTTTTATTTTTTATAGCTAAAATAGCTTTTTTTAGTTGTGCTGATTTTCCAGATTTAGCCTGTCCAGATATTACGATTATTTTTTTCATATATTTTGATTTAATTTTTGCTCAATGGCATTTGCAACTTTCTTTAAATTATTCATGTGTCTAGTTGCATCTTTCTTTAGTGTAAAAATAGAAGAAAGAATTTCACCATTTCTCTCAACTGAATAGCCTCTTAATTTATTTTTTATTACTCTGAACTTCATAATTATTTATTTAAAACATTTCTTTTGCACTATTTATAAGTTGATTTAGGTTAGCTAATGTTTTTGTAGGGTTATTTTGGCATTCTACAATTTCATTAATATCCTTTTTCATTTTTTGGTTTTCAACTATTATACGGTTGATGTCTTCTGTGTGGAATTCTGTTTCTCCGCTTCCAAAATTAATGATAATATCAATTATTTCTTCATTGGTTTTTAGTTGATAATCTTCATAAGACTCTTCATATAATCTTTCCTGAAGGTCTTGCTTAATTATTTTTGGTTTCATATTCTATTTTTTAGCTACTATTTCACTAATGGTTTGTTTTTTTAAATTTTAGTTCTATGTTCTAATGGTAAATTGCTTTCTAATTCTTGACAAGCTAAATAAATATTTTCTAAATCATCATCTATTTTATTGACTAAATCTTTCTCGTACAAACCCTCTTTTTGTCTTTTTAACAAAGAGGTCATTTTATTTAGAAGGGGGTACGCAATTTCTCTAGTATAAATAATAAATTTTACTTTAATATCTTCTATAGGGCAGTCCAATATTCTATCGGTTATCATTTTTTTTATTTCTTCCCACTTTTCTAATGCGTCCAAAAAATCATTCACTTGATTTCTGTTTATTTTTTCCTGTAAATGAAGATGTTTTAGGTATGTTTTACAAAAACAAATCCTTTCATCAGCTATATTTTTTAATCTATGTATTTCCATTTTTAATGTTTTGTTAATTGTTATTTATTTCATATTTTCAGGAAACTCCCTTATCATTAAATCTTGTGGGATAGGTTGTTTTTTGTCTATTTGTTTAAAAAAGTAGGGTACATTTTGTTGTTGGCATACTTCTTTCATTTTATAGGCCCAAGAAATATCAAATGGTCTTTTTTTATTCCCACTTTCTCCTCCTTGTATTACCCATCTAATTCCTTCTAAATCTATATTTCCTATTCTAGCTACTTGTGGCTCTATAGATACAAATAAATTAGGTATTTCTGTTGCTTTTAGTTGGTCGGCATATTGCCAAGTGTGTATATCACTTACTGATGTTCCAAACCAAACATTATTAGGGTATCCATCTTGCCAAGAGGTGGGTATCATTTTTAATATATTTTGTGGTCTTTTGGTAAGCAGCAAAAATATAAGGTTATTGTATTGATTATTGTGTATTTTTCTCCATAACCTAAAACGCAAACTGGCTATTGAGTCAATTACATCTGTGGGGTTTTGTATTTCTTTATCTTCTTCAAATATATCCATCATGGATCCAATAAATATTTTATATTTAATTCCTTTTTTTTCTGCTTGTTTTTGGTATCTGTCTAAATCAGTAAATGCCGAAAGTATTCTTTTACGAATGTTTTTTTCTCCCCACAAATTTTTTTTATACCTGGTATCAGAAAGGTATTCTGCATAGCAGTTTTTACAACCTGTATGCACTTTTGAGCATCCCCACCATAAATTTGTTGTGTGATCACACCATTCTATTTTACTGTTTTCTGCCATTTTATATTTATTTTTCTAGCAAAGACGCTGAGACGCAAAGTTTTTATTTATTATTTTTCTACCAAGGCAGTATTGGTTTTTTATCTTGTTTACGAATAAGGTTGCAGAGTTCTTTTATTTTGCCTTGCTTATATTTATTTACTCTTTTAATAGCATTCCTGCTATTTAATGCCTCAAAAAATATGTTTCTAGGATCTACCATCACTTCTTCTTTTGCTTCTTCTTTTTTTATTAAGGTTCCTTCTTCTGAAACTACCAAAGCAACATCTTTTTTTACTATAGGTTTTATTTCTTTTATCTCATCTTTTAAAGGATTGTAGGCATACATTATCATTCCTTTACTCCTTATATACTGTTCTATGAGTTTATATTCTTGTTTTTGCTGTTCTACTTGCTCTATTTCTGGTTTGCTTAGTTTGTCTGAAGCAATGGATTGGTGTGGTTCTAGTTTCATCCTTATTTATAAATAAATTTCTTTTTTTCTTTGTTTGCTTAACAACAATTTTTTTAACTGCTCTTTAATGGTGCGTTGATTTAATAGTTCTATGTGCTGTTTTACTAACTCAAGGCTTTTTGTATATTCTTGCCCTACTGGTAGGGTTTGTTTTTCGTATCTTTCTGTAATTCTCCAATAACAACCCAACAAACATACAAACATCGCAATAAAAAAAGCAATTATTGAGAAAATATTGTACCTATAAATACTTATTAAAAATAACACAATAATAAGTCCTGTTGATAAAACTAAACGAATATCTGTATTATCTTCAAACCAAGTATCTTTATATAAAGTATAGGTTTTATCTCCATTTATTTGTTCTTCTACTGTTATTTTGTATTTTGTTTTTACTTTGGTAACTTTTTTTAGTTCTTCCATCGAAAGGTTAAAAATAATATCACAAGAGAGTAATTTTTGTATTTCTTGGGCAATTTCAATTTGAAAGTTTTCTATTCGGCAAACAAATTTTCCTTTATAGTCGGATATAATATATTCTCCGTTATGTTTTGTTTCTGAAATATAATAAGCAATTACTCCATTGTAGTTTTTTAGTGCTGTGTTGGTTTCTTGCATATTTAATAACTCGGCACATCTATGAGCTAAATATTCACTCTCGAAGAATGCTATTTGATGTCCACTAGCTTTTAATAGGGCTTTTTTGTTGTCTTTTCCTGTTCTGTACATGTTATTTTGTTTTACCGCAAAGACGCTAAGACGCTAAGGGTTGTTTATTTATTTTTTCAAAATAAAATTTTACTTCTACTTCAGTTTCTTTTATTAGACCATAACGCTTGGCAAATTTATATTGTGTGCTATTTTTATTTAATAATTCTACAAATTTTTTAATATTATACCTAAATTCTTCAATAGAAAATGAGTTTTTTTGGATATTACAACTCGCACATGATGGATTCTTATTTTCGATATTATTTTTTAAATGCGGATTTTTGCAACTCCCATCGAGCCAATTTCTAACTATTGGTTCGATATGATCTACGTGCCATCCTTTTTTGAGATCATCTCCACAATAGGCACACTTACCTTCGTACTTATTAAATAATATTTGTCTGTCTTTTTGTGTTCTGTTCATTTCGGTTTAGTTAAGTATTTTTCGTGTATCCATTTTTCACTACCTGTCTGTTTATTAAATACTCTGTATTCCCAATATTTCATTGAAACAAAATCTTTTAATTTGCTCATTGTTACTTTTGATTCTGGTTTTTTTAATAAAACTACTCTTGTTACTTCTACTATAAGCATTGCATTAAACAATGAATTTGAAAAACAATTAGGATAGGCATTATTCACAAATCTTCTTTCTAAAATAATCCCTTCTTTTACTTCTTCAGCAACATTGAACTTAGGTGGGTTGTTGGTGGAAAATTCTAACTCACTAAGTCTTGCATTAACTTTATTAAGTTTTTCTGTTAATGCTATATTTTTTTCAAGAAGATTGGCGTTTTGCTCTTCTAATACTGCTATTCTGTTTTTTAGTTTTTTGTTGAACATGTGTTTTAGTTTAAGTTCTCGCAATACCGATAGCTATCGGGACGCTAAGACGCAAAGGTTTTTATTTAATTATTAGCAATTATTGTGGGTAAAAGTTTTTACAAAGTACGTTACAACAATATCCATCATCACTTTTTTTGACAATCACAATCTGGTTTGGTTGCAATGGGTTTAGTAATATCCTGTAAAACATACTCCAAAGAAAGCACACTATGGTATGTTTTCTGAAGATACATTGCAGCATGTTTAAATGTCATTGCTTTTATCTCATCAATATAAATACCTCCATTTCCGTCTGTAGCTGTAAATTTAAACTTATCGTTAAACTTATCACCCACAAAATCAAAATGCAATTTATGTATTTCTTTTTCTGCGTATTCTTCTTTTGTCATTTTTTTTCTTTTTGGTTCTCGCAATCCCGATAGCTATTTTGGGTAAGCATTTCTTCTAATTTTTCTCTAACTGTCATACCAAATAGTTTTCAAATTCGGTGCTAAATTATGAAACATATTTTAATTTACCAAATTTTAAATAAAAAATTTATTTTGCCTCACCCGAAACTAATAAATGTAGTTTCGACATCTCCAAAGGAGAGGTAAATATGATTCTATGGGAAGCCCTATAGAGATTTTTTTACCTGTAAAAAAAACGCCTGAAGGACTCAGGCGTTTTTCGTTGGATGGATGGATGATAAAAGAGCGTTACTCTCATGTATAGGTTACAAAGATACATTTTTTTTAATAAAGCAAGTTTTTTTATATATTTTTTTGTAAACATTCATCCATTTGTTTATCTAAAAGATAAATATCATTGATAGTAAGGTTTATTTTTCCGTTTTCTATTCTGCTCAAGCGAGATATATCACTATTGATAGCAGTAGCCATTTCTGTAATGGTTTTTTTGCATTTTTTACGCTTTTGCCTTATCCTTTTGCCATAGTTTGTTAAAAACTTTTTGGCAGCAGGATCCATGTCTTTATATCTGGGCTTTTTTTGTTTTTTTCTTATCATTTTAAAGGTTAATAGTTATTTGTTATTTGTGTTCTCGCAAAGACGCTAAGACGCAAAGTCTATTAAAAATCTTCTTCGTTAAAAAAGTTCTCTTGGTATTTTTTTATTACTTCGTCTGCCACTTTGTGGGGTTCGTTGTTTATTTTAGCATTTTCTACTACTACTTTTTCCCATAGCTCTAATGGCTTAAAGTGCCTTCTGATAAATTCTCCTAAAACATAATCTCTTAAATCAACGTGTAAATTATTGAGACGGTAATAAGGGTTATCTACACTTAATTCCCTCTCTAATTTAACTATTTGCTCTTTTGTTATGTATTCTTTGGTTTTTAAAAATTTTAACAAAAAATATTTTATTTCTGATTCTACAATTGCTTTCATAATTTTATAGCTATTTGTTTTGGTTTGTTTTCTAATCTTTTTACTAGTAAGTTAAAATAATCGGTTTCTTTTTCGCAAGCAACTAAAGTATATTGTGCATGAAACAAATTATTAAGGTTTTGAACTGCTTCGGCTAAACTTCCAGATCCTAATCCTGCATCAAAAATGCCCCCCCCATTTTCTAAGTGTTTGGCTAGTAATATTTCATACAACCTGGTTGGTTTTTGTGTGGGGTGTATTCTTTTTTCATTCAGTTTTTTGTTTCCTTCTTGTTTGGTACCATCCAACCTGCTTCCTTGCATCATTCCACACCACATATATTGCAGCACATACGATTTGAAATTAAATGATGTTTTAATTAATTCACAATCATTAAAATCGTTTCCTCCGTTCATTTTGTCCCATATTATCCAACCTGTAGGGTGTTCGTATAGAAAAGTACTAAACTGGTGTCTTTTTGGTGGTAAAAATGGTTTCCCTACCAACTCAGGAAAGTAGTTTGCTCCGAAAACCAGATAATATTTGGCTACTCTAAATGATTGTTGCCAATAGTGGTAATTTGGTATTTCATTGTCCCATTCTTTTTGTTGGTATATTTTCTTGTTTTTATTGGGATTTAGCTTGTTTCCATTTTTCTGAACTACTACTGTATTTTTTTCTTTTAAATAAGCCATTTTAGCTACTCCTATTCCGTAGGGAGGGTCTAACAATGAAACATCAAACTGTTTATCCTCTAATAAAGGAAAAAGCAGGGTGTTATCGGTGTTATAGATTGTAATATTATCGGTTTTGAATGTTTTCATAATTTTTTTTACCGCAATTTTTTTAACGCTTTTATTATTGATTCATTCTTTTCTTTAGTGTTTTTGATTACCTCTTTATTATATTCATTTCTTGCATCTTCCTGAAAAATTAACCATAAGAAAAACCCTTTTATGCTATCTTCATATCGAGGATTTTCTATTTTATAATATTTACAATAGCTTTTATACACTTTGTTTTCACAAATGTTATCAATAACCCTGTCTCTTTCCATTTAGGTTCTATTTATCCTTGCAATTAAACTTCCTTCATCATCAAATACATCTTGTATTTCATCCGTAATTACTGTTTTTCGGTTATTAATACTGTTTAATAATTCTCTTGAAGGTAGGTTTGTTATACAACTCATGGTTAAAATTTATTTGTTTTTTTATTTCCTTTTGTTTTTGAAAAACTATTTAATGCTATTCCAATTTCTTTGTCCAAAGTAATAAAATCTATATTTTTTTCATCTTCTTCGTGATATAGTTTTACAAATGGATCCTTTTTAAAATCAACAACAAATTCATATTGTTTTTCTTTGGGAATATTATCTAAAACAGCTCTTATTTGAGGGGTGTCGTTAATTAAAAACCCTCCTGTCATAAATTCCATACCATTTTTTACTATTAATGCTAAATGGTTGTTTTTTCTAATTCTGTTAGCAATAAGTTCTACTTCTTCATATCCATTAGAGTTTGGTGTAATGTGTAATATTTTCATGGGTTGATTAGTTTTTCTATTTTTTCAAGGTTTTGTTTGGTTAGTTTTAAAAAATCTGCCTCAGTATTTTCTTTTCTTTTAGAAAAATTTTTACCTTGTGTGTAATAAGAGAAGGTTTCTTTCCCTACCTCGATAGCAATAAAATTATCTGGAAGATTAAATTCTAAGGATAATGTTCCGTGTGGATTAGGAAAATAATCTGAAGGAATTGTTTTTATTT
>Ga0210057_1004001_pt1 | contig 19908 bp, 13 predicted proteins | sample CryGeyCG2114_010_2_FD_183968 | JGI IMG/M metagenome (GOLD analysis project Ga0210057, IMG submission 183968) | Groundwater microbial communities from aquifer - Crystal Geyser CG10_big_fil_rev_8/21/14_0.10 (SPAdes) (version 2) | ecosystem: Environmental > Aquatic > Deep subsurface > Groundwater ...
GGTAACAAATTATGTCAGGAATCAGTCAGAGCATCATAGCACACAGTTTACGTAACGTCGGGAAACCGCACTCGCCCGCTGGCGATTTGTCCCGCAGGACAAACCTTTAGGGTGCGGAGGACGTCATATATTCTATCACTAATCTTTGGAAATACGATTTGCCCAGTGGATAGAGATTAGTTTATTCTGTTGGAAGAGAGGGCGTTGAAATTGTTTCAATAATACTTGAGTGGATGGACCATAAAGCATATGAAAGAAGATTTGGATATTAAAATTTTTATTTCAAAGTATAAACTTCCTTTCACTTCAATTCTAATCGAAGTCTTCCTATTATTTATAAAGAACATTTCTTTTAGTAAATCATGGAAAACAAAAAAGCAAATTCAACAATGCGATTTGCATTTATGTTAATCGTGGGCGCAGTTATAATAATAGCTGCGATAGGAATAATCAGCGTTGTTACAAAACCTAAAGTCCTGAATGGTGATGATGTTAGAACGTTTAAATCTTTAGATGAAATAAAGAATTTCTTAAAAGATTCTCAAGGCCGAGACTATTATTATGGGGGGTTTGGATTTGATCGTGGTGGTGTTACGGCACAATTTGAAACTTCTAGGTCTACAGCAGATATGGCTAAATCAAGCGATGCGCCGACAGTTTCGAGAAATGATGATGGCGGAAGCGCCAACGCAAATGATTATTCTCAAACTAATATTCAAGTAAAAGGTGTAGATGAACCAGACATTGTTAAAAATGATGGGAAGTACATCTATTTAGTAAACAATTATGGAAATAGTGTTATTATTTCTCAGGCTTATCCTGCAGATAATATGAAAATAGTTTCTGAAATAAATTTAAGTGATAAAGAAAACACAAGATATGTTCGAAATATATTTCTAAATGGAAATAAGTTAATTGTACTTGGACAAGAAACTAATTCTTATGTTTACGGTGAGGATGCTAAAGTGGATAAAGAGAGAGCTTCCGAAAAGATTGGAATAATTGCCCCAGATTATTATCCTCAAAGATATACTCCAAAAACTTTCGTACGGGTCTATGATGTAACAGACCGAGAAAATCCAGAGTTAGTCAATAAAGTCAGTGAAGATGGAGATTATTCAGATGCTAGAATGATTGACGATTTTGTTTATGTCATTACAACAAAGTATGTTAATGTTAATAGTGGTGATGTTATCTTACCCACATTAAGTGTTAATGGGGTTGAGAAGCAAGCAATGCCGACTGACATTTATTATTTTCCAGGTTATGATTCAAGTTATGTTTTCACTAATATTTTGGCTCTTGATATAAATGATGCTAAGGATTCGGAAATGAAAACTTATTTGACAGGATATACTTCACAACTTTATGTTTCAAACGATAATATTTATTTAACCTCTCAAAAAAGAATTGAGTATAAAAATTATTATGAAAAATTACTTGATGAGGTTGTAATGCCTTTACTTCCAAATGAGGAGGGAGATAAGATAAAAGAAATTCTTGACGATGAAGATTTACAGACATATGAAAAGTATGGACAAATTGCAGAGATAATTGATAGTTATTCAAATTCTTTAGATGGAAGTGATAAAGAAGAATTTGATAAGAAGCTACTTGAAAATTTAGAAAAGTTCCAGGTTGAAATAGAGAAAGAAAGAGAGAAAACAGTTATACAAAGAATTTCAATTGATAAACTTGATATTGAATATAAAGGAAGCGGAGAAGTTCCGGGATATACTGAAAGCCAATTTTCTTTAGATGAGAATGATGGGTATTTGAGAGTTGCAACTACGACTGGAAACTGGAGAGATACAAGTCTTAATCATCTTTATATTTTAGATATAAGAGATAAAGATATGCCGATCGTAGGAAGCGTTGAAGATTTAGCTAAAGGTGAAAGAATTTATTCAGCTAGATTTATTGGCGATAGAGCTTATATGGTTACATTCAGACAAGTAGATCCGCTTTATGTTTTAGATTTAAGTGATCCAAAAGATCCAAAAGTTTTAGGATATTTGAAAGTAACTGGATACAGCGATTATTTGCATCCTTATGACGATGACGGAAATTTTATAATCGGTGTTGGAAAAGAAGCAAGTTCAGATGGTCGTGCTCAAGGCGTTAAGATTTCTTTATTCGATGCTACTGACGTTTCAAATCCAAAGGAAATCGCGAAGTATGAAATTGCGCAAGGCAAAAATGGATGGAGCAATTCAGATGCGCTCTATGATCATAAAGCGTTTTTGTTCGATAGAGAAAAAGAACTTTTAGTCATCCCCGTTTCGTATTCAAAAGAAATAGGAAAGAACGAGAACGACGCGGAGTACCGGTATGAATACTGGCAAGGTGCTTTTGTTTTCAAGATAAACAAAGAAGAAATTACTTTACGAAAAGCTATAACTCATGATATAAAGAAAGAAGACGACAAGAATCAAAGATATGGCTGGTATGGTTCGAGTGATTATGTAAAACGAAGCTTGTTCATGGAGGATACACTTTATACGATTTCAAATAAGCTCATCAAAGCAAGTGATTTATCAACAGAAAATGTTGATGAGATCGATAATTTGAAATTACCTTTTGAAGAATATAATTATCCTGTTCCTTATGCTAACGATGTTGCTGTGAAGAGTGCGAGTACTTCCATATCAAGTGGATTTACATTAGTAACTCCTGATTCGCCTGTAAGTGATATGGAATTATTACAATAAAAATAATTGAATTTGCTTCACAGAATTGATGTTCAGAAATCCTGCTATCGCTTGGATTTCCTCGTTATACAAATGATAGTCCCTAAACTTTAGATGCAAGGAGACTCATAATAGAAATATTAATCTAGAAAACATGCAAAAAATTAATATAGTAAATGATTAAATAAACAAAAACTAAAACATGACAAACAAATTTTTAATCTTTAATTTAGAAGATGATAAAGCGAAAGCTCTTGGAGAAGTAATTTCAAATCCGACTTGCAAAAAGATTGTAGATTATATTGCTGAACATAATGATGTTTCAGAGAGTGATATTGTTAAGGCTTTAGGAATTCCTGCAAATACTGTTAATTATAACATTAAGCGACTTATTAATAGCGGGCTCATTGAGACGAGCAAGACTTTTTTTTGGAGTAAGAAAGGGAAAAAAATGGCGACGTATAGAGTTGCAAATAAAATAATTGTGATTTCTCCGAAGAAGTCTTCGAACGTTTATTCTAAACTTAAGGGAATTGTTCCGGCGGTGTTTGTGAGCGGAATTTTAAGTGTGGCTTTAGGATTTTATTATAATTCAAGATTTGTTGTCAAGAGTGCGACTAGAACGGTAACAAATCCTCAAATGTATGATACAACTGTTCTTGAAGTGGCTAAGACGAGCGGAGCAGCAGATTTTGCTATGCAAGCTATTCCACAAGTTCCAAGTGTTGCGATAAAGTCTCCAGAGATTTTAGGGATTCCACAGATTTCAGTTTGGTTTTTTGTTGGCGCATTAGTTGCGATAAGTGCTTATTCAATCTGGAATTGGAAAAGGATGTGATTTTTGTAAGAAATTTGTCTTCGCTCCAAATCTCGCGATCTCGCCCACCACCTCACCTTACCCCTTATCACGAAATCGCTCGCGCTCAGAGATTTATGCCGAAGAAATCCAGACGAAGTCGGATTTCTTCGATGAACGAAACGATGAGAATGTTAAAATGAAAAATTTGAATAAAATTTTTATTATTGCACTATTAATCGAAGTTAGTATAATCTTTTTTCTAATTTTATTTTGGAGAGAGGTCAATACTTTTCCCACTCCATGTTTTAAACAGGACTTTTTTCATCCATTTGGGAGAAGTACTCTTAATGCTGGGCAAGTATGTATTTAGATTATAAGCAAGGGAACAAAACCCTTTAATCTATTTATTTTCTTATGCAGAAATAATGACTTTAGTTGTATATCTAACTTATAGTTTTAGTACTATGAAATCGAAGAAACTAATTGTGAAGTGAAACAGATCGAAATTTGAGATTAATGCTAAGTGAAATTCAAGGGTGAATGTAAAAACTGATAATAGAAAAGTTTATATTCTAAATATTAATAGTTAGTTAATGAAAAAGGGCGTGAATTTTATTTTAGTTATAGGTTTGATTTTATTTTTATCTTTTTCATTAGTTTCTGCGAGTGTTCTTGGAGATATTCTTGGAAAAATTTTTAGAAATAATAAATCCAATTTGTCTCCAGATGATGGATTAATTGCATATTATCCTTTTGATGATGAAACTGCCGGCGACAAATCAGGGAATAATTATAATGGTGTTTTAAGAAATGGGGTTAAATTCGACGAGGGGAAAATCGGCAAAGGAGCTCAGTTCGATGGAACAGATGATTTTATTAGAGTTGATGGCGTTAAGATGAATTCAGGAGATTTTTCTATATCTTTTTGGATAAAGCCAGGTTTTGATTCTAAATCTGCGCCATCGAGAGGCGAGATATTATGGCTTGGTGATTCTAACTCTGCTAATAATCCAAATTATTACGCACTCTTGCATCATGAATCTGGTCTATCTGCATTTTTAGTTGATACAGATAATGGAAATTATTGGGCAAATAAACAAGTAGAGTTTCTAAGTAATAATCCAAATTGGATACATTTTGTGGGGGTATTTGATTCAAGCGGGGGTGCTATATACTTTTATGTAAATGGAGTGGAGGTTGATAAAAAAGATGTTAGTGATAATGATATAGATGGTAAGGGAATTTTGTGGATTGGAAAAGTATACTCTTCTTATTTTAAGGGAACGATAGATGAGGTTAAGATTTATAATAAGAAATTATCTATGACAGAAATAAATGAGATTTATACTCCTTCAGTAGATAAACCCCTGTATGATTGTATTGTTAAAGATAATGCGGGCAATATAATCTTTAGGGCGAATAATGATGAGTTTTTATTCGATGTAGGTAAAGGATATTCAGATTCACATATATTATGTTATAGATCATCATGGTTGGAATCAGGACCTACGCACGATTATCCGTTTATAGATTTGTCTAATGTCATAAATGTCTGCACAAATCAAGGGGAATGGTATACTGATAGAGAAGAAGGATTATGGAAGAGGGGAGATTATTCATCTGCTTCGTGCGGACAAACTATTGATGGTTGTGAGGTTAGATATAATGGAATTATACTCTATAAAGCGAAGAACAACGAACTTATGCAAGTACTTAAGGCGGATAGTGGTTATACAGAAAATAAAATCTTATGTTTTGATAATGTTTGGTGGGAGGCAGTACCATTAAATCCAAATTGGAGGGAATTTATAAAAAATGAAAATGTTGTCCAATCTTGCACTCAAGTAGGAGATTGGCATATTAATGGTGATAGTGATATATGGAATAAGGGAAGTCTTCCTAGTTCCTGTTTATCCCATCCTCCAATAATTCCTGTTTTTAGTTGCAATGAACTTGATTTGAATTGCGATGCGGATCATAAGGTTGATAAATCAGATTTAGAGATACTTAATAAAATATCCTATTTTTCGAATAGAGAAAACTCATTAAGCAGCTTGTTATTAAATGGTGAGAGTATAGACTCAAATTTTAATTCTGTTTTAAGTGATTGTAATAATCTCAAAAATTTTATTAGTAAGAATGTCGATAGTAATATAGAATATTTTTCTTTAGATTATCAATCAGATATAAAAGAAAAACTGAAATCTTGCTATTGCTTAAATTATGATTATAAATGTGATAAAGAAGTTAATTCCGAGGATATAGTATTTTTTTATAGTTATTTTCAAGTTCCAATTACTCAAGAGGAGGTAAATAATGTAAGAAGTACTGATCTTTCTAATAATTGTCCTGAATCGCCGATGGCTAATTATCTTCAGAGGATTATTGATTCTGGCAGAAGTTCGATAAGTTTTGCTGGTTTAAGAGATTCGATAAATCAAATTTCATCATGTTTAGAGGGGAATTATTGTTCAAGTAATGAGGATTGTATTACATCCAATCAAGTATGTTTAGAGAATAGGTGTGTAAAATTAGAAGATGTAAATACTCTTGATTGTCCTAATGTTAATTTTAATTGTAATTTAAAGAGTGATAGGGATGATTTAAATCCGATTAACAATGTTTTTTTGCGGATGTCTGAAGATCCGTCTTTAAATCTTGATAACAGTCTTATAGATGTATATTCAGATCAATGTTTAGTATTGGGGAATTATCTTCAAAAAGTCAGGATAGGCGAAATACAAAACGACAATCCAGATCCTAGTTTAACGCAGGACATAATAACTAAAGTTCGTGATAAAATTTCACTATGTTCTCCATGCAGTGAAGATTTGGAATGTCCTCAGGACTATATTTGTTCAAATGAAAAGTGTGTTCCTGCTTTGACAAGTAATGTTGATGATTATGTTGTTACAGAAAATATTGATTTATCCCGGTCCCAATTAAGGAGTGAGACATCTTCAAATGAGTATACCTTATCAGATAATAATCTTAATGGAGCGTTTATTATCGGTGGTGACGATATAATTTTTGATTGTAATGGGGCTACGCTTGTGGGAAATTTACAATATGAAGATTCAGCGAGTGATTTTTATAAACCTAAAGGAATAGGAATTTATATAGACGGAAGGAAGAATGTTGTAGTAAAGAATTGTGATATTTCTGGATTGACGTATGGAATTTATATAAAGAACAGTAAAAATGTTATTATAGAAAATAATAATATCCATGATAATATGAGAGACTTAAGGGGTGGATTTTTAGGACCAAGAATTGTTCCATTACGAATAAATCCTGGATCAATGCATTATTATAATCAGTATGGAGGAGGTATCTATATAGAGGATTCTTTAGAAATTGAAATATTAAATAATAAATTAATGAGAAGTCAATCTGGAATAATGATGATCGGAGTTAATTCTTCAAAGATATATGATAATGATGCGTCATTTAATACTGGGTGGGGAATTTATATGAGTCAATCAAACTTTAATGAAATAAGCAGAAATAAGATGGATTATGTCGATAAAATATGCCCCGGACATGAAGCATCACGTGAACAACTTCCAATTTGTCAATCAAAGGGAAATACAATTCCATTAGGCGGATTATTTGATTTTACAAATGCTCAAGGATGCGGATGTGATACTGCCGGAATGTTTGTTTTTAAGGATTCAAGTAATAATCAAATAACATATAATAGTTTTAAGTATGGGGGAGATGGATTTTTCCTTACGGGATCTGGCGGTGGGGGAGATACTCCATCATATGACTTACCTAATTATAATTATATTGCTTATAATGATGGATCTTATTCTCCTGCAAACGCATTTGAGTCAACGCATGGTGTTGGAAATTATTATTATAAAAATAATGCTTCAAACAGCGGTCATGGATTTTGGGTTGGACTAAGTATAAATCAAACTTTAATACAAAATGAAATTATTGGTAATTCTATTGTTGGAATTGATGGACCTGGAATAAGCCAGATTATTCGAGGAAATATAATTGAAAATAATAGTTATAGAGGAATAGCACTTTGGACAGATCAAACTGGAATGAGTGATAATAGAGAATGGGTAAAGGCCAGATCGCATGTTATAATCAATAATAAAATTATTCATAATGGATTAACGCCTGGCGGATCTGGAGCAGGAATTGAAATTATTAATACATCCGGATCAAATATTTCTTACAACTATTTATTTGAGAATGGTGTTGGAATTATCGTTAATTCTAATTGGCAAGTGGATTATGATTATAATATCACTTTTAATGAGATAATTGATTCTAGGAGTTCATCTTCGGGTATAAAATTTATTTCTGCAATGAATCATGGCGTCATAAATGCAGAAAGCAATTGGTGGGGAACCGTTGATAGAAATTCTATAAGTGCGTCTATCATCAGAAGAGGTATAGGAGAAGTTGATTTTGAACCTTTCTTGGAAAGATCACTAGATTTACAAAATGTCTGTCAACCTCTTCTTGAAAATGGCGCACATGAAGATAAAATAGATATTATTGTAGTCGGAGATAGGTTTAATGATGTAAATGATTTAAGGAAAAATTATGCTCCAATCTGTACTGGGGTGAAAGAACCGACTGGTGGAGATAGTAAAGGTATTTTAGGATATTATCCTTTTAATGAAAATAAAGATAAATTCAATGTCTATTTTTTGAGAGAAGTAAATGATTTCCATTTTTCGTATGATTGTAGTTATTTATCGAGGGTTAAACAATATGTTTTGACAAAGTGTCCTTATATAGATCAAATTGTTGTTATAGCTGATGGGAATTTTAATGGGGGATTTTCATGTGGAAAAGATAGTTTAGGACGAGGAGAATTTGTCGTAGGAAAATCAAGGGTGGATGAGGGAGGCGGTGTTTGTGCTCATGAATTTGGCCATGCTTTTGGAATGTTATGTGATGAATATAATAGTGGTCAGACATCTCAGGTTACTCCATCATGTCCTAATTGCGACTCAGATACTTCCTGTTCTAAATGGAGTGGTATCGAGGGAACGGGTTGTTATCCTATTTGTTATAATACTAATTGGTATAGATCAACTCAAACGAGTGTGATGGGTGAATGGGCAAATAACAACGAAGTGTATGGAAGAGTAAGTGAAGATTCATTAATTAAATCGTTATCGGGATATAATTAAAATGAAAAAGGAAGTTATCGTTTTGTGTGCCTTAATTTTAACATTTTTTTTGATAGGATTTGCTATTTCTGAAACAAATAAATTTTATACATTTAATCTACATTATTCTGATGGTAAATTTTTGAAAAATAGTATTGAGATAAATGAAGGGAATGTCAATAGTCAAACAAATCAGAATGGATCATATAAACTTATAGTTGTATCAACTACAATAGTGCTTCAAAGTTATTATTTTGATGTTCCGAGCAACATCTTTATTGATGATTTTACAAGTCCGAGAAGCACTGGAAGTACTAAATCAGTAAGTGATGTGGATATCATACTCACTTCAGATTATTTTCCTGATGCTGTAAGGATCATCATACTAAACGCATCGACGGATCAGTCAATTTATAAATTAAATTTAGGAAATTTTGGTGATCACTGTGGAAATTTAAAATGCGATTCAGGTGAAACTGCTCTTAGCTGTGAAGAGGATTGCCTCTTGGATACAACAAATGATGCAGATGACGATTCTCCTAATAATAACTTTAACGGAGAATTATTTATTAAAGACAATTATTTTTATATCATTTTAGTTTTAATCATCTTGATTATAGTAATCTTAGTCGGTATAAATAAACTGAGAAAATGAGTTTCTTTAACGGTATAATAGTTATCATGTAAGTGAAGATTTTTTGTGATCATTTGGTAACAGGGTAATGGCTATACCCCAAACTTTATTAATCCAAATTTTACTACTTCTTTCATGTTAACACCAAAGCAAATAAAGGAAATAAGAGAACACTTAGACAGGGCTGGAAATCCGATTTTCTTTTTTGATAATGATCCCGATGGGCTATGCAGTTTTTTGCTTCTTCAAAGATATGTTGAAAAAGGCAAGGGAGTCCCTATAAAATCTTTTCCGGAAATGGACGTTTCGTATTATAGAAAGGTAGAAGAGCTTAATGCTGATTATATTTTTATTTTAGATAAGCCGCTTGTATCAAAAGCTTTTTTAGAAGAAGCTCACGCGCACAATCTTCCAATTGTTTGGATAGATCATCATGAAGTTCAAGCTGAAATTCCAGATTATGTCCATTATTACAATCCTATTAAAAAAGAAAAGACAGTCCCTATTTCAAATCCTCCAGTGACTTATTTATGTTATCAAGTCATATCTGAAGAAAGAAAAAGAAATGATCTATGGATTGCAATTATTGGGTGCGTGGCGGATAAATTTATTCCGGATTTTTACAAAGATTTTGAGGAGAAATTTCCTGATTTGAGCATAAGCACTGATGATGCATTTGATATTTATTATGGTTCAAGAATTGGGAAGATTGCGCGAATTATCAGTTTTGCGCTTAAGGATAGAACGACGAATGTAATAACAATGATTAAATTTTTAATAGTTGTGAAAACTCCGTACGAAGTTTTAGAAGAATCTTCAAGAAATTTTACAATGCATTCTAGGTATAAACAAATAGATAAAAAGTATCAAAAGCTATTGCAAAAATCGGATGAGATCGCTAAGAGTTCAAAGAATCTTTTGTTTTTCCAATATGGTGGAGATTTGAGTATAAGTTCTGATTTGGCAAATGAATTAAGCTTTCGGTATAAGGGAAAAATTATTGTTGTCGTTTATATAACTGGAATAAAGGCTAACATTTCTGCGAGAGGAAAAAATGTTAAGGAGTCAGTATTAAAATCAATTTCTGGACTTGAAAATGCTTCTGGTGGTGGACACGACGATGCTGTCGGCGCTCAGATCAAGATCGAAGATATTGAAAAATTTAGAGAGAGTTTGAGTAAACTGGTTGGGTGAAAATTGATCTAAAGCTTTTTTTCTATTTTTCGCGATTTCGATTCCCACCATCTACCCTCGCGACTTCGCCCACCAACCTCACCTTATCCCTTACCACGAAATCGCTCGCCCCCGCCCAGCCCAGTGAATGTTTGAATAAACGAAATCGCTCCATTTTGGAATCATCCTTAAATTTTAATAACGATCTATTTATATTAAATTCCTAGGTAATTTAAATAGCTTAAATCATTTAAATTTCTATGGAAGAATCAAGTAATCTAACAAACTTCTTTGTGTGGACTTTATCAATCCTCATCGTGTTAAATCTGGTACCTTATTTTAGTTCTTTATTCTCAGATTGTAAGAGTATCAGAATGATAGGTTCTCTTATGTTTGGCAGACCTGTTTGTCTTACTCAAACTATTTATCATGACTTCAATCAAGATTCATCACAAAATCAAAATAATATTCAGGGAAATATAATTAAAGATTACTCGGACTCTACAAGCAACAAAGAAGTAAAAAAAGAAAATCAGTTTAATAATTTAAATGAAGAGGTTCAGTTTAATCGGGAGATATTTAATCTAATTAAATCTCAAGGAAAACTTGTTTCAGAGGAATATAGTTATTGCATTAATTTTATTAGAGCCAAAACAATCAAAGTTAATGAAGTAAGAGATCAAAGCACATTATATCAATTTGATGGAGATGTAAAAAATTGTCTAAATGAATATCTCTTAAGAGCAAAAACTTTCACTCAATTAATTCAAGAAAATCCCAAACAGTTGACCCCAGAGTTTAAAGAGAAAATTCAATCGCAGATATTAACTCAAATAACTAACTTAAAACTATTGTCTAATAATTATATAAAATTGAGTAGCAATAGACATTATTATATCCATCAAATGTATCAAGTTAGTTCATTAATAGATTTAGGAAAAATAATTGGAGAAACTGCAGGTACAATTGCATCTGAAGACCCCGAAGGGACTATTGATTCACTTTCGTCTCTTTATGATTGGTGGTATTATAACGGAGGAGTTATAGATACTGGTTGGGAATAGTAATGTTTTTAAAATTTCTAATAATGTCTTGACTTTGAAAGGTTTATCTCAACTATATACTTCAAAACAGAAAACTATTAAAACTTCAGACATCACAATATATTATGGAAACTGGACATTGCTTAAAGTGGAATGTGAATTTTACTAGATGCGCATGTGGTCCGGTTTACATGACAATTAAATTTTCCTGCATGTAAATCAAGTTCATCTCGAGCTTCTTCGCATAGGAAAATTAAGGTTTTGAGGCGAGAGAATTCTTGATTAATGTTGTGAATTATGTGAGTGTTTGAAAAAACATTTCAAAAATGAAAACAGATAAAATGGAAAAAATGAAGGCAGAACTCAATAATGAGAAGAAGCTTGTAGAAAAAGAGCTATCTTTACTTTATGAGATGACGTTGAGACTTGAAAACGAACTTTATAGTTTGAATTAGAATTTTATTTGAAAAGGGAACGTAATGGATATTATGCAATATGTCTGAATTTTTTGTTTAAGATTATCTACTCAATTATTTTCTTTGAAAAATCGCGATTTCGAAATCTGTAACCTATAAACTTCGCAAATTCGTTGAAGCCACCCCCTAATCTGGGAGGAGCCTCTACCTTAGAGGTTGAGGGGAGGGAGGAGGGAAAGAAAAACTGATTAATATTTTGCTGTTAGAGCTCACTACAACTTTTTTATTTTTTCTCGCGATTTCAAAATCCGTCCTCCATCCCCCACCCAACCCGCCCGGATGGAGACAGTAATAATTGAAATCGCTTAATAATTTTGGTGATAGGTAATTTTTTGTCGCAAATTCTCAACTCCCATCCACTTCTTGATAGAGATAAAAATTTGCCAAGATGTAAATGCTCGGCTTCGCAGATTAATGCTCACAAATTATGCGACACGGAGAACTGGAATTTTTTCGAACGAATAAATTAATCCAAATTTTTTTAATAATATTTTTTTATAGAAGATGTTGATAATCTTGAAATATATGTGATAAAACTTAATCCAATAAAATCGTAAGGATACCCCGCCCTTTAGGGCTAGGAGGATCTCATCCTAATTAAATATCTGAATTTCCTAAAGAGTGTCTGTCACAAAAAATTCGTAATCTATTAATTTTAAATATTTTAGTACGCCCGTGCAACATAGACGATATGATTTGCTTTTTTTGAGCAGATCGCGCATTTAGAATTTGTAGATAATTTTTTGTCTTCGTCGAATTTTGTTCCCCTCACAAATGCTCCCGTTTCTTTTTCTATTTTGGCTGCGCACGATGTACCAGCTTTTTCAGTCGAGCAAAAAGAAATTCTAGCAATTCCATTATTTTCTATTATCTTTTTTATTCCAGATAGATTTTCTGAATCTTTTATTCTTCCTTCAAAAATCTTGTCTGCTTTTTGAATTAAATTTTTTGTGAATTCTTTAGAAATTTTTTCTATTGTCTTTATTGCGTCTTTTTCAGGAACAACTTCTTTTTTATCTGTATCTCTTCTAAAAATTGTTATTTTTTTGTTTTCTAAATCTTTAAGACCAAGATCAATTCTGATAGGAACACCCTTCATTTCCCAGTAATTGAATTTTTCTCCGGGACGTTTTTCAGATAAATCAACTTCAACTGAAAGACCTAACTCTTCAATTTCTTTTTTTAATTCTTTAGATTTTTTTATTAGTTTGTCATCGTCTTTATTTATTGGGACTATTGCAACTTGGAGAGGAGCTATTTCGAAGGGAAATTTAAGTCCTTTGTCGTCTCCGTGAACTATAATCACGCTGGCGAAAATTCTTGAGACTGCCGGACCGTAACAGGTTATCCATGCTAATTTTTCTTTTCCGTCTTTGTCTTTGAACTTTACATCAAATGCTTTTGAAAAGTTTTGAGATAACATATGAGTTGAAGGTTGCTGGATCACTTTTCCATCTGGATTTAATACATCTGCTGCGAAAGTTCTTGAAGCGCCCGGAAATTTATCCCAAGATGGTCTTTCAAAGAAAATAAAAGGAAGTCCAAAAATGTCATGGAGAACTTCTTTTGTAGTATTCATATCTTCTTTGACTTGTCTGAATGCATCCTCTTCTGATTCATGGGCACAGTGCGTTTCAATCCAGTGGAATTCTCTGCTTCTAAGGAATGGGCGCGTCGCTTTTGTTTCGTGACGGAAAACATTTGCTCTTTGATAAGTTTTGAATGGTAAATCATTATAACTTCTTATCCATAATGAAAACATCTGATAAAATGCAGTTTCAGAAGTTGGTCGAAGCGCTAGTTTTTCTTCGAGTTCTTTATCTCCGCCATGAGTCACCCAAAAGACTTCTGGAGTGAAACCGCCGATATGAGAACTTTCTTTTTTGAGATTGCTTTCTGGAATGACCGTCGGGAAAAAGTAAGGTTTATGACCTTTTTTTTGTAGAACTTTTTCTAAGTAATAATACATCTTTTCCATTGAAAGAACGCTCCAAGGTTGGAAAACTAAAAATCCTTTTACATTATATCGTAAATCTGCAAGTTCGGTTTTTTGAATTATTTGGGTGAACCATTCTGAAAAGTTTTCGTCTTTTTTTACAGTAAGGCCTTCTTGAGATGGTTTGATTTCTTTCGGTTTTTCTTGTGAAACTTTTTTATCTCTACTCATGGAATGTGAAACGTTATCTTATTTATTAAGGTTTTGTTGGTGGCTCTGTTGAAAATATTTTTTTATTATTTTTTGTGTTAGGGATTCCCACTATATTTCTTTCTTCGAAAAACCCTACTCGTGACCTCGCTCACCAATTTCCCACTTACACCCTTAACACGAAATCACTCGCCCCTAATTTGTGCTTTGAGTTTCCAAGAAGTTAGTCTAACACAAAAAACTTATAACTTTTTCAACAGAGCCCATCTTTAATATCATCTAACGCTGATGTAACCGTCTTTGACGCCGTTTTTTGAAAGTACTATTTGCCAAAGCTGAGTTTTTCTCACTCTGAACAATCCCGCGCATGAAAGGAGATAATATTTCCACATCCGTTTAAACCTTTCATCATACAATCCAGTTCTTTCAAGTTCTTTCCAATTCTTATCAAAGTTATGATACCATGCCATCAAGGTTTTATCATAATCTGCTCCGAAATTATGCAAATCTTCTATGATGAATATTTTTTCAATGGAACTTGCAATTTGAGTTATAGAAGGAAGCATGCTATTTGGGAAAATATACTTTGATATCCATTGATCTGAAGTAACACGTGAAATGTTGCCACCGATTGTGTGGAGTAAAAATAATCCATCATCTTTCATAACATGATGAACAATTTTCATATACTTTTCATAATTTTTATATCCGACGTGTTCAAACATTCCTAGCGAAACGACGTGGTCAAATTTATCTTTGTACTTGGACGCCATTAAATCTCTATAATCTATAAGTTTGAATTCTATTGGAAGTCCTTTGCAGAGTTTCTTTCCTAATTCTATTTGTTCTTTGGAAACAGTTATGCCAACACATGACACTTTATACTTTTCAGAAGCGTATTTCATAAAACTGCCCCATCCGCATCCAATATCGAGAATTTTATCTCCTTTTTTCAAATTCAATTTTTTACATACTAAATCGAGTTTTGCTTCTTGGGCTTGATCTAGCGTCGAAGCGTCTTTCCAATATCCACAAGTATATGCCATCCTTTTGTCGAGCATAAATTGGTAGAGATCATTTCCCAGATCATAATGTTTTTCTCCAATGTGAAATGCTTTTGATTTTTTCTGTTGATTAGATACTTTTGATTTCAAGATATGAAAAACTAGAGAGGAAGCCGTAACTTTTTCGTCTAATTTTGAAGAGATCAATTTGTAGAAAAATTGATCGAGATTTTTGCAATCCCACCACCCATCCATATAAGATTCGCCTAATCCGATGGAACCTTTGGAAAGAACTCTTGCATAAAGATCAGTATTATGGACTTGAATATCCCTTGGCTGAGAACCATTTACACATATATTGGCAAGTGAAAGCAATTCCTTCGCTTTTTCTTCAAAACTTTGAGTCATTTACAATAAATAAATCTGTTTTTTATAAATTTATTTATATTAATGTCTGATTAAGCTCTTTAATAGAAATTTTATTGATTGTATCTCTAAGATAATTTGATTCTAGAGCAAAACTCAGACCTTCTCCACTCCCAATTTTAAAATTGTTGATTCCGACGACATTCCCTCCTTTATTAATAAGCGGGCCTCCTGAATTTCCCGGATTTAATGCGGCGTCTGTTTGTAAGTATGAATCTTCTTCATTAATTCCCGAACGGTGAACGGCTGAAATAATGCCTTCAGAAACTGAAAATTGAAGGCCTAATGGATTTCCTATCGCAATAACTTTTTCTCCGACCTGGACAGTGTCTGAATCTGCTAAAGATAATGCGTCGTAAGATCCTGGAATTTTCAATAGGGCTACATCAAAATCACCGTCGTAACCGATGAATTCCGCTTCTAAAATCTCCTTATCAAAGTTTATTGCACTTACTGAACTTGCTCCTGAAAGAACGTGTGCGTTTGTAACGACATATCCATCATCGGTGATTACAAATCCTGTTCCTTGTGCAACATTGGTTCTTATTGTGACAACTGAAGGAACTGAGTCTTCAATAACATTTGAGAAGTCAGATGACGCTGAAGTTTTAAGCTCTGTTAATTCTGAATTGAGATCAGATAATTTTTCTTCGGTTTTTCCAACTGAGTCTTGTATATACTTTAATTCTTGTTGAGTTGTTAGTATATTATCCGTAACTTCATTTAGTTTTGAATTTGTATCTTTTTGCATCGAATCAAGTCTTGTTGATAAATCATTATATTGAGAGTCTAATTTTATATATAACATGTAGAATGCAGAACTCGAAAGAATTATGAAGATAATTACAAGACTGGAGAAACTACCGAATAGGATTTTATGTTTTCTATGGAATTTGTAATGCGGAGGATCTTGAATTGATACTGATCTTGCCATTTTATTTTTGAGACGAATTTTTTAATTTTTTGCGATTTCGAAGCCCATCGTCCACCCCCTTTCTCGCCCACCCAGCGAATGGTTGAATAACGAAATCGCTTTTTTATTAAAAAATTAGTTTTATTTATTATGTAAAAATAGTTTATTAAGGTTTGTGGATGAGGAGTCTACTTTGGAGAACGTGTTTTTTCAAGTTCATTAAGGTCACCTCCACCCCCGCCCTTTAGGGTGAGGAGTATCTCATCCAGCCCAGTGAAGCGGTATTAAACGAACTTGAAAAAATATTGAGATAGATATTTATAATCCTATATAAGTAATGATTCTACTCTGTCTTTTAGTTTCCCAAATCTTTTAAAGTCTTGAAATACTTGATTTATCAAGGGCTCATAGTTTAACGGATAGAATAACGGGTTTCGGCAGGCTCACTCTCTTTTAGAAAAAAGGTTCTCTTCAGAAAAGAGACCTTGGAGAGAAAGTGGGGTCTGGAAATCAGAGAAAACTAAGATAGCAGAAATAAACTTTCTGTTATAATAAACTTTGATTGCAGAGAACTGAAAAACCCCGTTGATCGAGGTTCGATTCCTCGTGAGCTCATGATAAAAAGAGGAACATGAATTTTTTTCATTGTTACTTTAACGCAAATTCGTTATCCCACCGCCCACCCCCCTATCACCCACCTGAGGTGACACTGAATTAACGAATTTACTAAAAGCATTGTACTAAATATTTAAAATTAAAACATGAATAAAAGATTTTGGATGACGGCGCTTACGCTGACTGGAACGATGATAGGTGCAGGAATACTTGGACTTCCATTCGTCATTGCTAAATCAGGATTTGCTATAGGAATTTTTTGGATCTTGTTTTTAGCAGGAATTTTAGTTTACATTAAACTTTGTCTAGGGGAAGTTGCACTTAGAACAAAAACGACTCATCATTTGCCAGGATATACCGAAATATATTTAGGAGAAAATGCAAAGAAATTAATGTTTTTTTCAATGGTGTTTGGAATTTATTCTGCACTTATCGCTTATATGATTGGGGAGAGTCAGAGTATTTCTATGTTTTTTACTGGAACGCTGAGGTATTCAATTTATTTTGCAATTGGATTTTGGGTTGTCATGACTTTACTTTTAAGAGAGGGACTATCGGGATTAAAAAAAGTTGAGACGTACGGAGTTATTGCGATTGTATTCATAACAATAATTTTATTCGTTTGGTTTTTACCTAATATAGAATATAATAATTTAAATTCCGCGAATAAAAATAATTTTTTTATGCCGTACGGTGTCGTTTTATTTTCTTTGCTTGGATTTTCTTGCATTCCTGAACTGAGACGAGAAATCAAAGGAAGTGAGAAACTTCTCAATAAAGCTATAGTTGTCGGAGCAATGATTGCAGTATTTATTTATATTTTATTTGTGTTTACTTTTGTTGGAAGATATGGAATCAGTGTGGGGGAAGTTGCAACTCTTTCATCAGGAAGATTCGTCTCGTTGCTTGGAGTTTTCACGATGTTGACAAGTTATTTTGTCTTGAGTTTTGCTCTAAAGGATATTTTTATATACGATTTCAAAACTCCTAAAAAACGAGCGTTTGTTTATGTGTCGATTATTCCATTATTAATTTTATTAGGAATTATTTATTTCAACCTTGCTAGTTTTGTTATGATACTTGGAATTGGCGGAGTTGTTTCTGGAGGGCTTACAGGAGTTGTTGGACTAATTATGTCAATGAAAGCGAAGCATCTTGGTAAAAGAAAACCGGAATATGAAATGCCGCTGAATTGGTGGATGGTGGGGATTTTGAGTTTTATATTTGTGGTCGGGGTTGTTTTAGAATTGGTGACTTGAGATTCTGGGTTAGGCACTGGTCATATCCCACTCGGTGATGGGTGCCTCTACTTTAGAGGTTGAGGGGGGGAGGAGGGAAAGAAAAACTGATTAATATTTTGCTGCTTCGCAGATTAATGCTCACAAATTATGCGACACTGGGAACGAGATTTTTTCGAACGAATAAATTAATCCAAATTTTTTTAATAATATTTTTTTATAGAAGATGTTGATAATCTTGAAATATATGCGATAAAATTTAATCCGATACGAGCGTAAAGATACTCCGCTCTTTAGGGCGAGGAGGATCTCATCCTAATTAAATATCTGAATTTCCTATAGTTAGTGAAAACCATAGGATGTGACTGTGCTTTGAGTTAGATACCTTTTTAAACCAGCAATCATCTCAATTTTTATGGTTGAACCTTTGAGGGGTGAAATCAGCAGAAGGAATTTTCTAGGATTAATCGGTGGTTTTGCAGGTAGTTTAATTCTTCCGAGTGCATATGCTAAAGGAGAAGAACACGATAAAGTTTCTTATGCATATTTGACAATTGACGATGGACCGTCTCCTAATATGAGGAAAATTCTTGATACTATTGATAGATATCCCATGAATTATCTAACTTTCTTTTTACTTGGAAAAAATCTAAAGGACGAAAGTAATTTTAATCTTGCTAAAGAAGCTATCCAGAAAGGACATGTCATAGGAAATCATTCGTATTCTCATCCGAGTTTTTCAAAACTATCTATAGAGAAAGCTAAATATCAAATAGAATGGACCCATCACAAAATTAATGAATTATATGCTCAAACTGGAATAGAAAATCCAAGACTTTTTAGATTTCCTTATGGGGATAATGGGGGGAAGAAAAACAAAAAATTTCTAGCAGATATTTTAGAAGCGAATGGTTATACAGATTATTTTTGGGATGGAGATACCTTGGACTGGAAATATTATAATGGGGAAAGAAGTCTTGAAAAAGTATTGAGTGAAGTAGGAAACGCAAAACCTAAAGATATTGTTTTAGTTCACGATTTTAATAGAAAAGGAAGAGCATCAACTCCCGTTGAGGCGATAAAGGTTTTGATTGAAGAGAAAGGATATGGATTGAGAAAATTAGAAGGAAAGAAAACAAAAGGGAATGAACCGAGCACGATTATTGAAGGACCTGTGCCCGAATCTCATCCTAATCTTGAAATTGAGATTTATCGAAACGATTTTAGCACGATTGAAGGACCTCTACCTGAACATAGACCTAATCTTGAAATTGAAATTGTTGATAGAAGTAGATTGATTGTTAACACTAAATGATCATTTCAACATCTTTCCCAATATTTTTCTGGTCTTTTGATAATCTGCTCTTTTATTACTCGTAAATTCGTTATCCCCCCATCCGACTTCCCTACCACCCACTTAATCGGGAGGTGCCTCTGCCTTCGAGGCTGAGGGGAGGGAGGAGGGAAAAGAAAAACTGAGTAATATTTTGCTGTTAGAGCTCACTACAACTTTTTTATTTTTTCTCGCGATTTCAAAATCCGTCCTCCATCCCCCACCCAACCCGCCCGGATGGAGACAGTAATAATTGAAATCGCTTAATAATTTT
>Ga0210057_1004003_pt1 | contig 19906 bp, 20 predicted proteins | sample CryGeyCG2114_010_2_FD_183968 | JGI IMG/M metagenome (GOLD analysis project Ga0210057, IMG submission 183968) | Groundwater microbial communities from aquifer - Crystal Geyser CG10_big_fil_rev_8/21/14_0.10 (SPAdes) (version 2) | ecosystem: Environmental > Aquatic > Deep subsurface > Groundwater ...
ATAATAAATAAATTTAGTCGAATTTCTACTACCGGGTATGGAGTTTCAAGTCCCCCAATTTATTGAACATAAACCAAAAATAGTTGGTCCCCTTACTTTTGGCCAATTTATTTATGTTGGGATAGCTGGAGGAATTTGCTTTATCCTTTATTTTTCAATTGGTAAAACAAGCTTTTTTCTTTTTTTGTTTATTTCTATAATTTTATTTTTAACTGCAGGTGCTCTTGCCTTTGGTAAAATTGGTGGAAGGTCTTTGCCAATAGTTTTAGGGAATTTTCTAAAATTTTACTTTACTCCCAAACGTTATTTCTGGAAAACCAAAGAGATGCCGCCAAAAATAATAATGAAAAAGATGGAGACAAAAAAAGAAGAAAAATTAGAAGAAACGCCTTTAAAAATTGCTGAAGGAAGTCAGTTAAAAAAACTATCTACAAAAATTGAAACCAGAATGAGATAAAATATGCCCCGTAGAGAAATTTCGAAATTATTTTTCTAAAAGAAAAATAAAAGATATCTCCTACTGGGCAAAGAGGTTTTTATAAAAATAAGGAGTCAAAAACGGAATCCCGAATATAAATAATATTTTATATTCGAATTTCTTCTACGGGGTATGCCAGATGCTACTACTCAACAATTTTTAGAAATAGATCAAGTTCGAGAAGGAGTTATTCTTTTGAAAAATAAGGCTTTAAGAGGAGTTTTAATGGTCTCTTCTTTAAATTTTGCTTTGAGATCAGAGGAAGAACAAAATGCTATTTTGTATCAGTTCCAGAATTTTCTAAATTCGTTGGACTTTTCTTGCCAAATTATTGTTCAATCCCGAAAACTAAATATCACGGGTTATATTGATAAATTAAAAGAGTTAGAAAAAAAACAAGAAAATAAACTCTTAAAATTGCAAACTACCAGCTATCGAGAGTTTATTGAAAATTTAGTTAAAACTGGGCAAATTATGACCAAAACTTTTTTCATTGTTGTCCCCTTCACTATCATAGAAACTCAAGGAATTTCAGCAATAAAGTTATTAAAAAAACCTGTAATGCCTACTTTAACCGAGGAGGAATTTCAAAGATGCAAAAGCCAACTCTGGCAGAGAATGGAATTTGTTGCTTTAGGTTTAAGAAGATGTGGTTTACAATGCGTCCCCTTAAGCACGCCAGAGTTAATTGAGCTTTTTTGGAGTCTTCATCATCCAGATGAGGCAGAAATTGGTTATTACCCAGAAATTCCCCCCGAGCTTTTACAATAAATTATTAAATAAGTTTTCCACTGTCGCTCAAAATTATGGAACTACCATTTCTTAAAAAAAGCGAAAGAGAATTAGAAATCCCGGAAAAAATATTTGAAGCTGAACCCCTTAATGTGGTTGATTTTGTTTCTCCCCCAGGAATGGAAATAAATTCAAATTTTATTCGTTTGGGCAAAAAAATTGCTAAGACCTTTTTTGTCTTCTCTTATCCTAGATATCTTTCTGCTATTTGGATGTCTCCCGTAATTAATCTTGATGTCCCGATGGATATTTCTTTTTTCATCCACCCGATTGAAACTGAAATGATTTTAAAGCAATTAAGAAAAAGGACGACTGAAATTCAGGCCGAACTCATGGAGAGAGAAGAAAAAGGATTAATTAGAGACCCAGCGTTAGAAATTGCCTTTAGAGATATTGAGGCCTTAAGAGACAGTCTCCAAACCGCTCAAGAAAGAATGTTCAGATTTGGTCTTTATTTAACGGTTTATGCTGATAATGAAGAAGAAATGCGAAGTATCGAAACCACTTTAAGGTCTATTTTAGAATCCAGATTAATTTATGTTAAACCAACCACTTTTCAGCAAAAAGAAGGCTTTATTTCTACTTCTCCCTATGGATTAGACCAAATCGGAGCTCATTCAGTAATGAATACTACTCCTCTATCAAGCGTTTTTCCTTTTACTTCTTTTGACCTCAGCTCAAACGAAGGAATTTTGTATGGAATAAATATGCATAATAATTCTTTAGTTTTATTTGATAGGTTTACTTTAGAAAATGCCAACTCAGTAGTGTTTGCCAAAGCGGGTAGCGGAAAAAGTTACGCCGTAAAATTAGAAATTTTGCGCTATTTAATGCTGGGAGTAGATATTATTATTATTGATCCTGAAAACGAATATCAATATTTGGCTGAAGCAGTTGGCGGCTCTTTTTTTAATATTTCTTTAACCTCTCCAAACCACATTAATCCTTTTGATTTGCCCATCCCCAGAGAAGATGAACTGCCAGAAGACGTTTTAAGGTCAAACATTATTAACTTAGTAGGATTGCTCCGAATTATGCTTGGAGGACTAACCGCTGAAGAAGACGCAATTATTGATCGCGCCCTAGCTGAAACTTATGGGGCCAAAGACATTGCCCCTGAAACCGATCCTTCTACTTGGCGTGATAGAATTCCTTTAATGTCTGATTTTGAAGCAATTTTGGAAGGAATGGAGGGGGCTGAGTCTTTAACAAGAAGGGTCAGGAAATTCACTCGGGGCACTTACGCTAGTTTTTTCAACCAACCATCTAATATTTCAATGGATAACCCTTGCGTTGTTTTTGCTATTAGAGATATGGAAGAAGAATTAAGGCCAATGGCAATGTTTATAATTATGAGATATATTTGGAGTAAAATTAGATCTGAACTCAAAAAGAGGATTTTGGTAATAGATGAAGCTTGGTGGTTAATGCAAACAGAAGACGGAGCTTCCTTTTTATATGGAATCTGTAAAAGAGCCAGAAAATATTGGTTAGGAGTAACCACTATTACCCAAGATGTCGGAGATTTTATGAAATCGAGTTATGGAGAGCCCATTATTACTAACTCTTCTTTACAGCTTTTAATGAAACAGTCCCCAGCTACTATTGAATTCGTCCAAAGAACTTTTAATTTAACTGATTTTGAAAGAATGACCCTGATTGAGGCAGCGGTTGGCGAAGGGATATTTTTTGCTGGGCCAAAACACGTGGCAATAAGGATTGTTGCTTCTTATGCTGAAGACCAATTTATTACTACTGCTCCTGAAGAGATTTTAAAAATAAAAAAGGCCAAGGAAAAAACAACAGAAGAAGAAATTTAAATTTATGGTTGAAGAAGTTTTAGAACAACCAGAAGAAATGGTAACTAAAGAAGGAGAAATGAAAGGATTGATGGTTTTTTTAACCCCAGAAGGAATCATCTTTGGATTACTGGCGGTAGCTTTGGATTTGTTTGGGATAGTTTGTTTTATCCTTGATGTTTTTTTCGCAATCGGAGAAATTCCTTCCTGGATTTCAGACGGAATAGGAATTTTCATTTTCGGATTATGGCTTTTATTTCGGGCATTTTTAATACCAGGAACCACAACGCCAACAGAATTAGTTAAAAAAGTAATGGAAAAACGAAGAGCAACTAAGGAAGCAGTAGGAGAAGCGAGAAAAATGGTAGCAGAAGAACCCGCAAAGGGAGCGGCAAGGGGAGCAGAAGAAGCAGCAAAGGGAGCAGCAAAGGGAGCGAGAAAAATGGGAAGGGGTTTAAGAACCGTTATTACTTTTGCGGGAGAAGTAGCGCCATTTATTGGCGTTCTCCCTTTTTGGACCTGGTTTGTTTATGAGGAATTACAACCTAAATGATTAAAGTTAATAAATCTAAATTATTTTTTCTTGCCCTATTTCTTTTTCTTTTTGGGGCTTGTTTTATTTTTACTCAAGGAAGAGAATTAGAAATAAAATACCCAATTCTTCCCGGAGTAGAAATTCCAGCCACCACCGAAACCGTTTTCCCGGTTTATGTTAAATATATTTTTAATTTAGCGATAATGATTGCCGGAATTGTGGCTTTTGGAGCTTTAGTTTTTGGTGGAATTCGCTATTTAACTTCCGGAGGTTCCCCTTCTACTCAAAAAGATGCTTCAGGCCAGATTGCTGCCGGATTTTTTAGTTTAATAATTTTACTTTCCTCTTATTTAATTTTAGTCACCATTGATCCCCAGTTGGTTGTTTTTCGTTTGCCAGAGATTCAAAAAATCCCTTCTCCTGAGATTACTCCTCTTTCTCCGGAAAAGATGATTTATACTTATAAAGAAATCCCCACTGGTTATTTTATTGATAAAGCTTTAGAAAAAGAAAAGTTTGATAAGATTGAAGATCTTTCAAAAAATTTAGAAAAAAAAGTGAAAGAATTAAAGAATTTAGCCAAACAGTTAGAAAATCTTACTAAAGAGTGCCGATGCGAAGGGAGAGCAGTTCCAAATCCTTCCAGTTGTTTTCCCGGCAACATTTGTCCGCAAAATATAGTTTGCCAGGGCGATTTTTATTCAAGCCATGATCCTTGTCCAAACCGAAACCAGATTGACCGAAAAAAAGAAGAGATTCTTAAAAAAGTTGAAGAGATAAGAGAATTAAAAAATAAATTAGAAGAACAAAAAGAAATTTTAATGAAAGATTTAGCTAATCTTCAACAGGCTGAAAAATTAATGATGGAATGCTTTGGTCAGCCAATAAATTATGATAATTTAGTGAATCTCAAAAATATTCTAAATATTGAGGTTGAAAAAATTGAAGAATGGAAAGACCTTCAAATTCCTCAAGATGAGGCAACTTTTTATTGTAAAAAATAGGGTATGAAAAAAAATATTTTAAAAATCTCAATTTTTTGTTTAATCTCTGGTTTACTTTTTTCTTTTTTGAATATTTTATATAATAAAGGAAAGGAAGAGGTTTTTGCTCAAGAATATAAAGCTACTTGCGATGTTAAAATCCCGATTGGCGAGGCAGTTGATGAAACAGAAGATTTGTTACAAGAAATTATTAATACAATAGAAGTAATTATTCAAGCTTCAAATGAGGCTGCTAATGCCGGGGAAGCATTAACAAATTTAGCCGATCAATGTAAAGCTGAAAATTGCCAATCGGGGTGCAGGGAGTGGTGTGAGGGGTGGAAGAACTGCGGCGAAACAACCACTCCTTGTGTTCCTTATTGCCATGGCAATCCTCCTACTTGTTGGACCGCTGTCTGTGGCCAAAGGCAGTGTGGAGAAGACGAGGAAGGAAAGCCAATTTATTGTCCAGTTTATTGTTTATATTGCAGAGATTTTATTGAAAAATGTGAAATTTCTGGCTGCAGTGGCGATCCCTGCCCAACTGCTCAAATTAATGAAAAGGTGCGTCTAATTGAAGATAATTATTTAAAAATAAAAGTTGCCTACGAAGGAGGTGAAATTGACGGTACAAAAATAGAAGGAATAAAAAATTTAATTAAAAGGCCGGCGGAAATTTTCCCTAAATTAGGAGAGTCCAGAAATAAATTAAAAGCTTGTTCTGTTCCTCCAGAAGATTATGAAAAGTATCTTTCGGGTGAAGAAATGCCAGCAAAACTTCTTTTAAACTGTGGTAATGCCAAGCAAGTTGACCCTTCTCTTGGAGACTGTCATCCAAATAATTATTTTTGTTGTGAATAAAAATGAAAAAATTTAAAAAAATCTTTCTATTTTCTATTTTTTTTATTTTTATTATTTGTATTTCAGTTGGTTTTTGTTTTGCTCAAACAGAAAGAGAAGTAGAAATTGAATACCCACCAATTCAAGATATAAAAATTGAAACTATTACTGTTCCCTTGGGCGAGTATGTAAAATATATTTTTTATTTCGCAATAGCCATTTCTGGCTTACTCGCTTTTGGCGCCTTAATTTATGGTGGAGTTCGTTATTTAACTTCGGCCGGAAATCCAGCGGCAATGGCTGACGCTAAAGATCAGGTTTTTGCTGGAATCTTAGGATTGGTAATTTTACTTTCTTCTTATTTAATTTTAAACACAGTCAACCCTCAATTAGTTATTTTAAAAGCCCCGGATATCACCCCTCTTACCACTACTTCTTTACCTTCATTAAAAGAGGGCGATGTTTGCCTTTTCGATAAAAAATGTAACGAAAGCGATAAAAAGGTATTGGTCTGTTTTCCTTCTGGCGGCGGCTATCCTCAAAAACCTGCCGAAAAAGATATTAAATCTGTAGAAATTAAAAAAGCTGAAGATGCGGTAGCTTTTTTTGAAGTACCATATTATGGCGGTAGAAGAATTTGTTTTAAAGATAGCGTTTGTGATCTTACTCAATATAGTTTTGTTGGTAACATAGTTCCACCATTTGGTAAGGGGGATATTACCGACGATATTAATAGTATTAATGTTATTACTGATAGCCAATGTTCTTTACCAGGGATAGTTCTGCCAGCTGGGCCTAAAGACGATTTCAGCGCCGCTGTTTTGGTTTACAGAGAGAAAAATTATAAAGGGCCGGCGATTTTGATTTTTTTTGGCGAGGGAGATGGTAGTTCTACTAAACCGCCGGCTGACATTTATTCAATTGAAATATTGGAGGCTCCTTTGGCAGTTAAACTTTTTGACACCGAGGGTTATCGGGGTTTAAATATTTGTTTTCAAGACAATGTTCCTGATTTAACAAAATGTTGTTATAAGAGGCGTTGGTGGGGAGGTTGTCAGCGCTGGGAAGATAAAGTTAAAAGTTTTAAAGTTATTAAAGATGGAGATTGTCCCACTGATATTGCTAAAAAAACACTTGATGAAAATGGGGAACTTGTAGGGTTGCCACCCTGTGGATTTTAAGGGTAGGGCTTAATTACCACTCTTCTTTCTGGCTCTTGCCCGATGCTTTCGGAAATAATATCCGTTCTTTCGGCTAATTCCAAATGAATAATTCTTCTCTCGTGAGCTGGCATCGGCGCCAGCTGTTTTTCTTTTTTAGTTAGCGCCACTTCATCAGCAACGGATTTGGCTAATTCTCTTAAATATTCGTATTTTTTCTTTTTATAACCGTTAATATCTATTTCAAGATAAAAGGGTTCTTCTGAAACGATTTTTTTTCTTAAAATTGATTTTAATAAATGCTGAATCTCGGCCATGGTTTGTCCTCCTTCTCCGATTAAAATCTGAGGCTCTTCCATTTTTAAGTTTATGGGGATAGTTTTATCCTTTTGAGGATTAATCGCAATCTCAACTTCAAAGGTCATTTTTTTAAAAAATTCTTCGGTAATCTTTTTTATTTCTTCAAGATTATTTTGGTTGAGCATAGGTTGGTTTGCCCCCCACCAAATTTTGGTGTGGGGGTTTAAAAATTAAATATTGTTGAATAATTGAAAATAAAGTAGTTACTACCCAATAAATACCAATAGCTGCCGGCAATTTTAAAAGAATAAAAACAGTAAAAACTGGAAAAAAATAAAGCATCTGTTTTTGCATCATTCCTGAAAATTGAGTCATCTGCGTTCCTTCTTTTTGTTTTGTTTTTAAGGTTTTTGGGGTGACCATTTTTGTTTGAAAAAATTGCAGGATGCCGGCTAAAACTGCCAAAAATAAAGATGCTTCTCCTAAATTAATTAAACCCAAAAAGGTAGGGTCGATTACTCCTGGGTGAGGAATAAAATTATAAAGATTAGTCATTGCCTCTGGTCGAAGTCCTTTCCAAAACACTTGATAAAGAGCAATTAAGATTGGTAATTGGATTAAAAGAGGTAAACACCCTCCAAAGGGGTTAATTTTTTCTTTTTGATAAAGGGCCATCATTTCTTTGGTTTGTTTCCCTTTATCTTCTTTAAATTTTTGTTGGATTTCTTGAATTTTTGGTTGAAGTTCAGATAAAACTTTTTGAGATTTTATAGATTGGGCCATTAAGGGATAAAGAATTAATCTAATTAAAGCCGTCAATACGATTACTGCTATGCCGAAATCACGCCCCGGTAAATATTGATAGAGTAAAATAAGAATATTAAACAGAGGTTGATATAAAATTAAATTAAAGACACTAATTAATGGATTCATACCCGGTAGTAGAAATTCGACTAATAATATTAATTTTGCTACCCGGTAGCAGTCGAATTTTCACTACCGGGCATATTTTAAAATTATGGCAAATCTATTCCTCCGTGGTTCCAAGGGTTGCATTTTAAAATGCGTTTTGTTCCTTTTAAAAAACCTTTAATAAAACCATATTTTTCAACTGCTTGATAAAGGTATTCTGAACAGCTTGGATAAAACCTACAATTCTTTCCCAGGTTTGGCGAAATAAAGATTTGGTAAAAATTTAATAATTTTAAAAGAATTTTTGACATTTTTATTTTTACTTTTTAAATATTTCAGCTTTTTTAAAAAGTTTATTTATTATTTCTTCAATCTCCCAAAAATCTTTTTTTTCTAAACCGGGAAGGGCTATTAAAACTCCGTCTATCCCTGGTTTAATCTGGTCTGTTTTAGTCCTTATTAATTCATTCATTCTCCTTCTTAACTTATTTCTAGTTATTGCTTTTTTTGAAACTTTTTGGTTAATAATAAAACCAAAACGACTCGTCTTCAAATTGTTTTTTATTGTTTTAAATAATAAGAAGTCTTCTTTAAACCCTTTCCCCCCTTTAAAAACCTTATCAAAATACCTCTTCTTTTTAAGACGGTTCTCTTTTTTCAACATTTATTTTAATTTTATATTTAAACGGTCAACTCCCATCTTCCTTTTTTCTTTCTTCGTAAGATTGTTCTTCTACCACTTTTTGTTTTTTTTCTTTTTCTGAAACCGTGGGTTTTCTTCCTTTTCTTCTTTTTTGGTTGGTAAGTAATACTCATAATTAATTTTAAAAAAATAGTTCTTATAAAAAGTTTATGCCATAAATTTAACTTAACAAAAAATAAGATTCTCGTCAATTTTATCCCGTTAGAAATTTTTAATACAAAGAGTTACGTCCAGCCAGCGGTGAATTTCTAACGGGGTTTCACAGGTTTTCCCCAAAATATTAACAAAAAGGTGGGGGTTATCGGATTTTACTAAAACTTGACTTATGGTATATAATAAAAGAGAAAAAATATTATTGTTAATTATAAGAATATGACCAACGATGAGCTCTGGCAGGCAGTTCTTGCCCAGATCCAATTAAATATCTCCCCGGCCAACTTTAGTACTTGGTTTAAAAATACTAAAATTATTTCTGAAAAAGAAGGAGAAGTAATAATTTCTATCCCTAATTCTTTCGCTAAAGAATGGTTGGAAAATAAATATAATAAAATTATCTTTAAAATTTTGCGCAGTTTAAATAACGGAGTGAAAGAAGTTAAATATATTATTGCTCGCCAAGAATTAAAAGTTTCGAAAATAAATCAAAAGTCATCTTTTTTGCCAGACCAACTTGAGTTTCAGGAATTTAATATTGACAAAGAAACTAATCTTAATCCTAGATATACTTTTGAAAATTTTGTAGTAGGGCCTTTTAATGAACTACCTCATGCTGCTGCCCAAGCGGTGGTAAAAAATCCTGGTTTTGTTTATAATCCTCTTTTTATTTATGGTGGTGTAGGGCTTGGCAAAACCCACCTTTTACAAGCAATTGGCAATGAAATTATAAAAAATTTCCCCCAAAAGAAAATAAAATATATCCCCTCTGAAAAATTTTTTGCTGGTGTTATTTCTTCAATTAGAAGCAATGAAATGGAAAGTTTTAAATTAAAATACCGATCTATTGATGTTTTAATTATTGATGATATCCAATTTTTAGCTGGAAAAGAAAAAACCCAAGAAGAATTTTTCCACACTTTTAATGCTTTATATGAAAAAAACAAACAAATTATTCTTTCCTCTGACCGACCACCAAAATCTATCCCTACCCTTGCTGAAAGATTAAGGTCTCGTTTTGAGGGAGGAATGATAGCAGATATTAGCTATCCCGACTATGAAACAAGATTAACTATCCTTAAAACAAAAACTAGAGAAAAAGAAATAGAGCTTCCTGACGATGTTTTGGATTATATTGCTCTTAATATTCAAAGGAATATTAGAGAGCTAGAGGGGGTTTTAAACAGAATAATAGTTTGCCAAAGAATAAATAATAAAATTCCTGACCTTGAAATAGTTAAATCTTTATTAAAAAACCTGATTTTATCCTCAGCAAAAGTAATTACTCCTAAAAAAATTATTCAGGCAGTTGTTGAGTTTTACGACTTAAAAGAGAGAGATCTTTTAGATAATTCAAGAAAAAGAGAAATTGTTAAGCCTCGACAAATAGCGATGTATCTACTTAGAGAAGAATTAAAAAATTCCTACCCTTCTATTGGAAGGAAATTTGGAGGAAAAGACCACACCACAGCAATTTATTCTTGTGAAAAAATAAATAAAGAGTTGAAAATAAATAAAAGTTTAGAAGAAGAAATTAATTTAATAAAACAAAGGGTAGATAATTTATAGTATTAATATATTAAGAAGGTTTTAAGTTGTGAATTTTAATTTAGAAAAGTAGTGGAAAAAATAAAAAAGAATGTGGAAAGTAAGTAATCAAAAAATTATAAACTATTTTCCCTCCGAGAGTTTTGAGTTTATCCACTTTCTATTCCCAAATAAACTAATCTTATTTCTTTATTTTTTACTAAACATTAATAATAAATAAACCTTATAATATAAAAATATAATTATGAAAATAACTATTCTACAAGAAAAACTAAAAAAAGGAATTCAAACTGTTGAAAGAATTTGTTCAAAAACACTTTCTTTACCTATTTTAAATAATATTTTATTAAAAACAGAAAAAAATTTTATATCTTTACAAGCAACTGATTTAGAATTAGGAATAAAATGGTATTCACTGGCAAAAATTGAAGAAGATGGAACTGTTGTTGTTCCTTCAAAAATTCTTTCTAGTTTTATTAATTTTCTTCCGCAAAAACCAATCCACCTTATAGGCAAAGAACAAATTTTATCTATTGAATGCGAAAATTATAAAACTAAAATAAAATGTTTTAATCCTGAGGAATTCCCAATTATACCAAAAATAACTGAAGGAGAAACTTTAACAATTGACATCCAGACTTTTTGTCAGGGATTATCTCAAGTTGTTGATTTTACAACTTTTTCTAGTGCTAAACCAGAAATTTCGGGGATTTATTTCTCTTTTCAAAAAGAATTAATAACCACAACAGCAACAGATACTTTTAGATTAGGGGAAAAGAAAATTTTCTTTAAAAAACCAACTTCTTTAACAAAAGAATACATTTTTATTCTCCCTCAAAAAACAGCTAGAGAATTAATTAATATTTTCGGAGAAAAAACAGGAGAAATGAAAATTTATTTCAATCCCAATCAAATTCTTTTTGAATCTTTAATGGAAGAAATCCCTCAACCTCAAACTCAACTCATTTCTCGTTTAATAGATGGAGAATTTCCAAATTACCAAGAAATTATTCCTAAAAAATTCGAAACCCAAATTATTTTACCTAAAAATGAATTTTTAAATCAAATTAAAATCGCCTCTCTTTTTAGTGGAAAAACAAATGAAGTTAGGTTAAAAATTAACCCAAAAGAGAATAAAGTTGAATTTTTTAGCCAAAGTTCTGATTTAGGCGATTATCAATCTTTTTTAATAGGAAAAATAAAGGGGGCTTCTGTTGAGGCGTCTTTTAATAATAAATTCTTAATTGATGGTCTTTTAAATATTAAGAGTTCAGAGGTAATTTTCGAATTAAACGGAGAAGACCGACCCGGCGTTTTAAAGCCAGTTGATGATTTAAGTTATATTTATATTGTGATGCCGATAAAAACTTCTTAAAATTTTTTTAAATTAATTATTCTAATTCAGTTTTAAAATCTTCTTTTGGAAATTTTAGTAGAGCTTTTTCCATAAACATTCTCCAAATAGGACCAGCTAAGTTTTCTCCCAAACCTCTTTCTATTGGCGAATTGTCGTTATTTCCTACCCAAACCCCAGTTGCTATTGTTGGTGTGTAGCCTATAATCCAACCATCTCGGGAATCTTGAGTTGTCCCAGTTTTAGCTGCCACCTGATAATCTTCGAAATACATCCTAGACCTTAGACCAAAAATTGGAGCCCTTGCTTGATTATCAGACAAAACATCATTAATCATTCGAGCCACCCCCGTTTCCAAAACCCTTATTTGGGTTTTTTTATTTTCTTCAATTATATTTCCCTCTGAATCTTCAATTTTTACAATAAAAGAAGGAGAGACTTTTAGGCCGTTGGTAGCAAAAACACCGTAAGCTGAAACCATATCTAATAATTTTACTTCTCCGCCTCCTAAAACTAAAGCTAATCCATAAAAAGAGGAAGGATTATTTAAAGTTGTAATTCCTAAATCTTTCGCAGTTTTAATACTATCTTCTAAACCCGCCATTGAGTCTAAAACTTTTACCGAGGGAACGTTAAGAGATTGTGCTAAAGCCTCTCTAAGGGTTACTGGTCCTCGGAATTTACCATCGTAATTCCTGGGGATAAAAGATTTTCCTCCCCAGACTCCAAAATTAGTTTCTTCGTCAACTACCACTGCTTTATCGCTAAAACCATTTTTAAATGCAGTAGCATAAACAAAAGGTTTAAAAGCAGAGCCTGGTTGTCGAAGCCCTAAAGTGGCAACATTAAATTCAGGATCAAATAAACAATTTTTTCCAGGAATACAATCTTTAGGATAAGGGTCGGCAAAATAATTCTTCGATCCAACCATTGCTAAAATTTCCCCAGTTTTAGGGTTAATTGCTACTAAAGCAGCATTATAAGCTCGACGTTTTTCATTATTTTTTGCTCCCTCCTCTACTGCTTTTTCGGCTAATTCTTGAAGTTCCCAATCTAAAGTTGTATAAATCCTTAACCCCTTTTCTCTTAAAAATTCTTCACCATATTTTTTCTCAAGATAATCCTTAATATAAAGAACAAAATGAGGAGCCTTAATCGGGAGCGAAAATTTAACAAAGTTTATCTCCTCTTTTTTTGCCAACTCAGCTTTTTCTTGAGTAATATATCCCTCTTTTGCCATTTGTTCTAAGACGTAATCCTTCCGAGCTAAAAGCTTTTCCTTACCCTCTCCGTAAGGAGAAAGATAGCTGGGAGCCTGGATTAAAGCAGCCAAAGTCGCAGCTTCAGATAGAGAAACTTCTGAAACTGATTTCCTGAAATAGGTTTGGCTAGCTGCTTCTACTCCATAAGCATTTGAGCCAAAGGGAACCTGATTTAAATACCATTCTAAAATTTGGTCTTTTGAGTAACGCCTATCTAATTCTATAGCTAAAATAATTTCTCTTGATTTTCTTTCAGCTGTTTTTTTTCTGGTTAAAAAAGAAGAACGAACAAGTTGTTGAGGAATAGTAGATCCACCATAAGTAGGTTTCATAATTTTTAAATTATTTAAAAAGGACCTTAAAATCCCTTTGAAATCAACCCCAAAATGTTGATAAAAATCCCGGTCTTCAGTTACAATAACAGCCCGTTTTAAATATTCAGGAACTTGATTTATAAAAACAACCTCTCTTTTTTCTTCTCCATAAATTTCATATAAAAGAACTTGACCTGATTTATCATAAATTCTAGTTGATTGAATAAACGGTCTTTCTAAAAAATTTTCTGGTCGCGGAAAATCTTTTATGTAATAGACAAACAAAAATAAAACACAAAAAATAAAAAATAAAAAACCCCAGAATACCCACTTTAGGATACGCCGAGAAAAAAAGAAGCTTAAAAAATTCCTCTTTTTTTGTTTTTGATAGACTCTCCGATAATATTTTCTTTCAGCCATGTTTTAATCCCCTTTATTTTACAAAATTAAACCTAAATTAGCAAAATTTATAAATCTTTGATATGATAAAAATATGGAAACTAAAAATACCTCCCCAAAAATTGAAGAAGTGCTTACTAAAGGAGTGGTTAAAATCCTTCCCAATAAAAGAAAATTAATTTCTTTAATGAAGAAGAGAAAAATTAGAATTTATTTAGGAATTGACCCTACTAATCCTAATTTACATTTGGGGCATGCCATTCCTTTAAAAAAACTGAGACAACTCCAAGGTTTAGGGCACGAAACAATTTTACTTTTTGGTACCTTTACTGCCCAAATTGGTGATCCTTCAGGTAGAGATAAGAAAAGAAAACCCTTAACCCTGATCCAGATTCAAAGAAATATGGCTAGCTATAAAAGACAGGCTTCAAAGATTCTTGATTTTTCAAAAATTAAAATTCGACATAACGCTGATTGGCTGGCAAAACTTAATTTTAAAGAACTAATTCAACTTGCTTCCCATTTTACGATTTCTCGTTTATTAGAAAGAGATATGTTTCAAAGAAGATTAAAAAAAGGGGGTGAAGTTTGGGCTAATGAACTTTTATATCCTTTAATGCAAGGATACGATTCAGTAGCTATGGATGTTGATTTAGAAATCGGCTCTAACGATCAGCTTTTTAATATGTTAGTTGGTAGAAAGTTTCAAAAAATCTACAATAAAAAAGAAAAATTTATCTTAACTACTCCAATGTTAATTGGGCTGGATGGACGGAAAATGAGTAAAACTTTTGGCAATACAGTTAATATTACAGATAAACCAAAAGAGATGTATGGAAAACTTATGTCTCTTCACGATGATTTAATTTTACAATATTTTGAATTATGCACTAATCTGCCGCTAACTGAAATAAAAAAAATTGAAGAAGACCTTCGATTTAAAAAAATTAATCCTCGAGACGTTAAAGCGAGATTGGCTAAAGAAATAGTTAGTATTTATCATGGAGAGGGAGCGGCTAAAACAGCAGAAAAAGAATTTCACCTTGTTTTTAAAGAAAAAAAATTACCAACTAAAATTCCTGAAATTAAAATAAAAGAAAAAACTCTTAATATTCTGGAATTATTAACAAAAACAAAATTAGCTTCATCAAAATCCGAAGCTAAAAGATTAATTTTACAAAAAGGAGTAAAAATTGACGGAAAAATTCAAGAAAACTGGCAAGAAATTATAGAAATAAAAAAAGGGATGGTAATTCAAGTAGGGAAGAGAAAGTTTATAAAAATAAACTAAAAACCCCGAGTCTTCGGGGTTTTTAGTTTTTTACTCGATACTTTCTTCTTCTTCATCTTTTTCTTCGGTTTTTTCTTCCTCTTCTTCTTGATTAACAATTGAAGTTAAAAACTCTTCTTTGTATAACATGATGTGATTAAGTTTTAATTATTTATTAACTAGTCCCGCCTCATTAAGGGCGGGAGTTATTATTTAATTTTTATCGACCTTTCCCTTACTTTTAAGGTAAGGGTTAGTTCTAGAGAATATTATAAATTGTCAAAAACCCTTGTCAAGCCATGCCTCGAAGGATATATGTAAGAGCAACAGCTAAAGCGTCAGCGGCATCGGGCTTAGCTTTTCTTCACTATTGAAAAGGTTTTAATTATTTTTCTTTAGTTTTCGCGTACGCCGTTTTTTTATTTTTATATTAATCTTTTCTTTTCTAAATTTCTTTTTCTTTGAATTCCAGCCCCAAATTTCAACCGTCATTTCAACCTTATTCTTTTTAAGGAAATTTGTTATTTTTTTTCTTTTAGCAGAAACATTAGGGAGGGTGGTCAGTTGAATTTTTTTCATCTTCTTTTTCTTGACAGCCAATAAATCAATAATTCCGAAGATGTCATTTTGTTTAAATCTTACTTTAGACGGAAACCAGGTTATCCATCCTTTTCCCTGTAATATTTCAATTGCTTTTTTTCTAATTTCTGCCTCTTTCACAATAACTAAACTTTTAAGTCAAAGAGGACTTCGTCCTCTTTTCCGCCTTCGCTTCCGTTTACGGAAGCTTGGCATTTGAGTAAATCTCTTGGACCGCTTCGTTTTCGTCTAGGGTTTCAAAAAGTTTTCGGCAGGACTCTTTTGTTTTTTCATCAACAGAAATTTCCTCTTTTGCCACCCAGTCCAAAGAAACCGACTCAACTTTAACACCTCTTTCTTCTAAATTCTTTTTAACCTTTTCTAAATCTTCAATTTTTGTATAAACATCCAGAAAATCATTATGCCAATATAAATCCTCTGCTCCTGCCTCAATCACCATTAATTCTAAATTTTCTTTATTTCGTAAATTTTCAATTTGCAATTTCAAATCTACAATTATGCAACCTTTTCTTTCAAACATCCATTGGACTCCGCCTTCACCAACCAATTTTCCGCCATTTTGATTCAAAATCTGTTTTATCTCACCCAGGGCCCGATTTTTATTATCGGTAATGCCCTCAATGATAATAGCAATCCCCCCTGGCCCATAGGCCTCAAACAAAACCTCCTCTAATTTTTCACCAGAAATCTTGCCAACCCCACGCTTTATCGCCCTTTCGATATTGTCTTTCGGCATATTCCATTTTTTAGCCATTTCAATAACAAGACGTAATTTAGAGTTGATTTCTGGGTCTGCCCCTCCTTCTCTTGTTGCAACCGAAATTAGCCGTGCCATTTTCGAAAAAATTTGGCCTCGTTTTTGGTCAGTAATCGTTTTTTGATGTTTTATAGTCTTCGCATGGGAGTGGCCGCTCATATGTTTTTATTTTGACTTGTTTTTATTAGGGGCCCAAGCTTTGCTTGGGAGGATGTGGTGGGTGGGTTGTAGTCTTTTTAAGAATTAAAATTATTATTCCGGAGAATATAGCAATAATTAAAGCAATTAAAAAAGAGAAAAAAGTTTTAGAGGTTGTCTTACCAACTGCCGCCAATTCTTTTTCACCTATTTTTTCTTCAACTAATTCTGTTTGATTCTTTTTTGCCTCTGAAAGTTTATCTTCTTTAATCCCTGAATCAGGGATAATATTTTTTGAGCCGGGAGTCAAGCTTTCACTCCAAAACCATTTATTTTCCAGGCGGTTATACGATTGACCTTTGGGAGCCTTATCATAGGTGAGAGAATCAATAATTTTCCCGTCGGGTTGTAATAAATTTAAACCGTCGCCACTATTATTTAAAGTAATTTTAGTAGTCGGCCGGCCTAAAACTAAAAAACCTTGAGGAGAAATTTTTGTACCCCCTGGGAAAGTATAAATTGTTATTTTGCCAGAAGTATCAGTTATTTGCCATAAAGACAAATCAACCTCAAAACTGTTTTTATTAAAAATTTCAATCCATTCATCAGTTTCGTCTTGACCTTCAGGAGAAGGAAGGATTTCATTGAGAATAATTCCAGTTGGATAAATAGTTTTAGATTCTTCGATTTCTGGTTTTGATGTAGGAGAAGGCGAAATAGTTATTATCGGAGTAGGAGTCGGTGTAATAGTAGGTTTTGGAGTAGGGGTAGGTGTTGGTGAAGGTGAAGGTTTTGGTGTGGCCGAAGGGGAGGGTTTAGGCGTTGGGGTAGGTGAGGGAGTAGGAGTAGGTGTCGGCGTTGGAGTCGGAGTCGGCGTCGGCGTCGGCGAAGGGGTTGGTGTAGGTGAAGGTTGAGGAGGAGGGTTTAAATAAAAATCTTGACTATTATCGTCAGTGTCTTGATAAATGCTATTAATTTGTTTTCTTTCTAATTTTTGATTTTGGATTGGATTTTCTGGGAAAGAACTCCTTTCAACAAATGGATTTTGACTTTCTCCCCAAGCCAGAGCATCAAGAATTACTCCTTCGGGATTTAAAATGGCGATACTATTATCCCTTGCTAATGTTGTAGTGCTTGAAGCATTAGCTCCGATTAGGGTAGCATAATTATTTTTAGAATTAGCCCAAATAAAATAACCTTTAGCTGAAATGTTGCTTCCTTCAGGAAAAACTCGAATTGACGATTCGTTTCCCGTTGAAACTCTTTTTCTTAATTTATAACCACTGATATCTAAATCGTTGTCTAATGGATTATAAATTTTAATAAAATCGTTATCACTTTCCTCTCCATAAATTTGAACCTCAACAATTATAAGATGGTTTTGGTTGCTAGCTGAACAAGGAATGATAAATAAAAACAAGGAGAAAAAAAGTATATAAATAAACCATAAAGTATGCCCTCTTGACATAATTTAAAAATCTTGCTATAATCTAATATTTAGATAGCCCCAAGGCTGGGGGTCTGGAGTTTTTTTTAGCTTACTGGACGGTCTGGATTAGTCTGGACCGCTCCTCGGAAAAATTCTAAACTTTAGTTCCTAATACTCAAGTCGGCCCCCAGCCTTGGGGCTATTCTGTTGCCTCAGTTACTCTTTCTATTTCATCGACAGTGGTCATTCCCTCTAAAACTTTTATCAATCCATCTTGATACATAGTAATCATTCCTTTTTTAATCGCCATTTCTTTTAAGGAAGCGATAGATGGCGAAGTTAAGATAAATTTTTCCATTTCATCATCAATTAAAAAAGCCTCAAAAACTCCAATCCGGCCTCGATAACCAGTAAAATTACAATCTTGACAGCCCACTGCTTTTGGAGTCTTTGAAGTTTCTGAATATTTTATTATTTCTTTTGGAATATTTTTCAAAACTTTTTTAATTTTCTCCAACTCTTGAGACGAGATTTTTTCGAATTTGACACATTTTTGACAAACCTTTCTAACTAATCTTTGAGCAATAGCCATATTAATAGCTGGGGCAATATTAACTGGTTTTTCCCCTAAAGACTGAAGTCGGACTAGAGTGCCTGCTGCGTCATTAGTATGCAAAGTTGATAAAACTAAATGGCCAGTTAAAGCTGCTTGCAAGGCAATTTTAGCCGTTTCAAAATCTCTAATTTCTCCAACTAAAATTACATCGGGGTCTTGACGAACAATAGCCTTTAACCCATTAGCAAAATCATAACCTTTTTCTGGAGCAACCTGAGTTTGAGAAATTCCTTCCAAATGATACTCAATAGGGTCTTCAATAGTGATAATTTTAATTTCCGGCCGATGAATTTTTCTTAAAAAAGCATAAAGGGTAGTGGTTTTTCCAGAACCAGTGGGTCCAGTAACAATAATCATTCCGTTCGGTTTTTTAATTTCTTTTTCAAAAGTTTTTAATAAATCTTTTCTTAAACCAAGGACTTCTAACTCAATTAAACTTTTTGGGTTTAAAAGCCTGAGAACAATCGACTCGCCATATTCAGCTGGCAAAGTTGAAGCTCTTACCTCAATAGTTAAGTCTTTCATTAAAATAGAAAACCGGCCATCTTGAGGGCGGTCGGTGATATTAAATTTAAGACCAGAAAGAAGTTTAATTCGGGAAAGTAGGGCTTCATATATTTTTTGGTTTAAAACAACAACATCCTGTAATACTCCATCAATTCTAGCTCGGAGTTTTGCTTTATTTTCTTCGGGCTCAATATGGATATCGGAAGCATCTAAAGAAACTGCGCTTCCTAAAACAATTTCTAAAATTTCGGTTGTCCTTTCAGTTAAAACTTCCTCAAAATTTTTCTTAAAATTCGGGACATTTTTTACTTCTTTTTTAATTTCAGAAAGAATAGCTGGAGAAATTGTCACTTCGCCAGTAATTTTAGTTGGAATTTTCTCCATACCCAGTTAGAAGTCTGTTTTACTGCACTACCAAGTAGCTCTAGCTGACAGACTTCATTGTTGTCTAGCCCCGTTTTTTCCACGCATAAAAATTTTTCCAAAATTTTTATGCTGAGGACTTCTAACGGGGCATATTGTAAATTTCTTTATTTTTTTAGAAGATAAAAGAAAGTAAGCTTTCTTTAAATTAGCCTAAATCTAAAAAGAAGTCAAATGAACCCCCACACCACAATGAGGATAAAACGCCAAAGGCGTCAAAGTCGACGAAGTCGGTCCTCATTTGGTGTGGGGGTGAAATTAAAATACTTAACCAAAAGCCCTAATCAGACTAAAAAAATGGGAGAAATTTTAGCTAAAGAAATCTTAAAAACAAAACAACAAGAATCTGCATTTGTCTTAGGGTTGGAGGGAGATTTAGGGGGTGGGAAAACCACATTTTTACAGGGGTTTGCCAGAGGATTAGGGATTAAAGAAAAAATACTAAGCCCGACCTTTATAATTATGAGAAAGTTCCGAATGGGGCCCAAGCGAAGCTTGGGAGGGTGGCGGGCGGGTTGGAGTCCAATCCGCCAGCCGGCGGACCAATTTCTAAACCTTTATCATATTGATTGTTATAGAATCAAAAAAACAAAAGAAATCTTAGAATTAGGTTTTAAAGAAGTAATTTCTCAAC
>Ga0210057_1004004_pt1 | contig 19905 bp, 23 predicted proteins | sample CryGeyCG2114_010_2_FD_183968 | JGI IMG/M metagenome (GOLD analysis project Ga0210057, IMG submission 183968) | Groundwater microbial communities from aquifer - Crystal Geyser CG10_big_fil_rev_8/21/14_0.10 (SPAdes) (version 2) | ecosystem: Environmental > Aquatic > Deep subsurface > Groundwater ...
ATTCCTCCCGCCGTCAGTACATTTGGATGTACCATTCCCGTTCCGCCAAGCTCAAGCCACCCTTGCTTGCAGAGCTTACATTTCTCGTCAGCTATCCTTCCGGTTCCCGCGCACAGATCACACGTGATATCTACTTCAAATGACGGTTCGGTAAACTGAAAATGAAATGGTCGAAGTCGCGTTTCACGATCTTCTCCAAAAAATTCCTTTGCAAAATAATCAATAGTTCCCTTTAAATGAGTAATATTTATTTTTTTATCAATACACATTCCTTCAAATTGATGAAACATGGGGACATGCGAGGAATCCCAATTGGGTCGATAGGTTTTTGCGATATTAATCATACGAATTGGTGGTTTGCCCAGACGCAACATCTCTCGAATTTGTCCCGAAGATGTGTGTGGGGTTAATACCATTTTTCCCCATTTTTCATGAACCGGAGTATCGATAAAAAACGTTTCAAAATCATCTCGTGCCGGATGATCTGCGGGCATATTGAGTGCTTCAAACGAAAACCATTCCCATTCGATCTCAGGATATGACATGCGAATAAATCCAATGCGCTCAAATATGGCACTAATTTCTTCGATTGCATAGGTCGCCAGATGAAGACTTCCGGACTCGTATTTTTTGCCGGGAAGAGTGACATCGACGAGGCTTCTTTCATCAACATTTGAGAGAAGTTCACTTTTTTTTAATGAGATATGTTCTACTATGGTGCGTTTAATACGATTGATTTCTTGTCCGAGTGTTTTTCGCGCGTCGGGATCAAGACTTTTCATTAATTTAAGTGCATCATTGAGGACTCCATTTTTGCCAAGGTATTGAGTCTCGAGGGCGATAAGACTTTCAAGGGAAGTAATTATTTTAAGATCTTCTTGAAATGTGTGAAGTGCATTATTCGGTGACATCATGAAAGAGTATATCAAAACGCGCGAAAGAGTTACAATAAATAATTATTTATTGATTTCTTTAGCGAGTGTATCAAACACTTTTGGAAAATCAAGAGCAAGGTTGGCAAGAATCTTTCGGTCAACGCCAAGCTTCTTTTCCTGAAGGTTATGGATGAATACGTTGTATTTCATGCCATTCTCTTTGAGAGCAGCGCTAATTCGTGTGATCCAAAGTCGCCTCATATCTCGTTTGTGTAGCTTTCTTCCGGCAAATGCATACTGACCTGCATGAAGTACTGCTTCTTGAGCTTTTTTAAATTGGGTGCTTCGAGACATCCAATATCCTTTTGCGAGTTTTAAAACTTTTTTATGTTTATATCGTGATGCGGGTCCTGCACTAATACGTACCATATTTAAGCCTTTCCAAGTAATTTTTTAATCTTTGTCTTCATACGACCTTCTACCGGTTTGTCAATTTTGAGTGCTCGTTGTTTTCGTTTTGATTTCTTTGCTTGCAAATGACGAATCTTTTGTGAACGATGCAATACTTTACCGGTTGCAGTAATCTTGAATCGTTTTGATGCACCTTTGTGTGTTTTTTGTTTATTATTTGCCATATTATTTTTTTCTGGAAACTACTGAGCGAACAACACGACCTTCAACTCGTGGTTCTTTTGAGACGTTTACATCTTCAAGCTTTCCGATGTAATCCTTCATAAACTCGATTGCCATGCTTTTCTTGACAATTTCTCTTCCTCGCAATGTTAAATTCAATCGTACTTGATGACCGTCTTTCAAAAATTCTTTTGTTTTATTGATAAATCTCTCTTTATCGTGCTCACTCATAAAAAGTGAAAGTTGAATATCTTTTACATCACTCTTCTTTGCACCTTTTTTTGCTTCTTTCAGCTTCTTCTCTTCTTGATATAAAAATTTTTTAAAATCAGTTATCTTTGCAACCGGAGGCTTCGCATTTTGTGCAATCAGAACAAGATCAAGACCGTCTGCTTGTGCTCTGTCGAGTGCCTCTTGTTTTGACATAACACCGACGAGTTCACCTTTCGAGTCAATGACACGAAGTTCTTCAGCTTGTATTCGGAAATTCAGATGGTAATATTTTCCCGATCTGTTTGAGCTGTTGTTAAAAAATCGCCTATTCGGTCGCCTGTTAATCAAATTGAAAATATAATTAAAATATCAACATACCCCGCATTAACAAAATACTTCATTAGCGAAGTATGGTCTGTCATCAACGGGGCGATGTAATTATAATCGGAATACAAGGTATTTGCAAGATAGAATAGTATTTCCCTCATAACAGTCCGAGACAGGTCATTACTTGATCAGCAACAGCATCGTACTCTCTGCCAACTTTGTATGATCTTTCAGGACTCTTTGCAGTAAATGAGATATCTTCGATCTTATCCCCTGAAATTCCGGTCCGTTCATATATCACTTTCGGAAACTTGGATGGCGAGGCCGTTGAAATAATGACATCAGAAACATGTGGTATTTTTGTTTTTTGAGCAGCGCTCCATCCAACTGCCGTATGTGGGTCAAGAAGATAGTTATGATTTCGGTATACATCTTTGATCGTTTGAATTGTTTCCTCATCTGAGGTTGAAGATATGCTTATGTCTTTTTTGAGTATCTCAAGATCATGATTGCATACGTGTAATATGCGTTCAAAATTACTGGGGTTACCGATATCCATGGCAGTTGAGATCGTTCGCTTGGTTTGTTGAGGGGTGTACTCCCCTGTTTCAAAATACGTGTGTACAGGATCATTTGCATTGCAGGCAATATGAAACTGATTTATTGGAATTCCAATTCGTTTTGCGTACAGGCCTGCGGTCACATTTCCCATATTTCCAGACGGAACAACAAATCGAAGGTTTTCAGTATTCAATTTTGACCACGCGAAGGCATAATACATCATCTGCGGAAGAAGTCTCCCGATATTTATAGAATTTGCTGAAGTTAAATCTACCGTACTCAGCCGTTTATCAGTAAAGAATTGTTTCACATACTTTTGACAATCGTCAAACGTTCCATCAACTTCAATTGAAAATACATTAGAAGCTACTTGAGTAAGCTGTCTTCGTTGTACTTCACTCACGCCATTTTTTGGAAACAGTATCACGATACGAACGTTTTTCTTGTTTGCAAATCCTTCAGCTACCGCACCGCCCGTATCTCCGGAGGTTGCGGTAGTAATTACCATTTCTCTGTCAGATTCTTTCAAAAGGTGTTCTACAAGGTTCCCCAAAAATTGTGCCGCAACATCTTTGAATGATTGTGTCGGACCATGAAACAACTCGAGGATATAGTTATCACCTATTTTTATCAGTGGAATGGGAAATGATACCGATCGTTGTAGCAATGAAAAAAGGGTATGTTGGTCAATCACATCTTCCATAAATGGGGCAAGAAGTATTGAACCGATCTCTTGAATTGATTTACCAATCAATTGGGATGAATCAATTGTGGGAAATGAATGCGGGACAATAAGAGTTGAATCTTTCCCCATACCTTGAAAAAGGGATTCTTTAAAAGAAAGTAACACAGATGAAGCTGAAGTTGTTGAATAGTTCATGAAGAAGAAATATGACGAATAAATCTGTCCGCATCCATAGCATTAGATTTGTGATCTTTGTATTTAATGGTAAAGTCTGCAAGTTTCTCGTATTGCTGAGAGCGATACTCAAGGAGCTTTGGATAACAGCGGATCAGTGCCTTTATAGGATCATCATCTGCCTCAAGAGAAAACATATCGCCCCAAATTAATGGTTTCGGATCTTGGATATACTCTTTCGCAATGTCTCCCATTTGATCCTTTGGAATCTCAAGATACACTACTTTTGTAAGGGTCTTTATTCTTTTGAGGATTTTCTCTGAGGTATATATTGCACTTCCGGTCGTATCAACAACAATCTTGGGTATCGTGCCATTGGTCTGAGTTTCAACAAAATCAAGTATTTGAGTCATTGACACCTCTTCAGCCTCCAGATATTTTTTACTTCTCTTTTGATACCGATCTTCATAAGGGTGTCCCATCCACTCAGCCACATCGGCAAGACCCACAAATCCCTTGTCACGCAGCTCAGATGAAAGCATCTCTTCAATACGGTCATCACAGCAGAGATGCAGGTACCCCAATTGCTCAATACGTTTTGCCCAATACGTTTTTCCCGCACTCGACATGCCAATAAGCGAAATGATCATTTATATATATTTATTTTTTATTTTTTCTTGCACCTCTTTCAGGAATTTATCAGGGCTTGAAGTGCTTGTTTGTCCATCGCGTGCTCGGACATTTAGGGTGTTGTCTTTGATTTCCTGATCTCCGATAATAATCATGTAATACACTTTTTCTTTCTGCGCATTTCGAATTTTCTTCTGCATTGATTCAGACTTATCATCTACTTCAACGCGAATCCGTTCTTTCGAAAGCATTGTGGCAATACTCTGAGCGTACTCATTATGACGCTCTGCAATGGGGATAATCTTGACCTGTACCGGCGTAAGCCACAGGGGAAAATTCCCCGCATAGTGCTCAATTAAAAAACCAATGGACCGTTCCATAGCACCAAGTGATGATCTATGAATGACGATTGGTTGTTCTTCTTTTCCCTCTTCATCGATATAGGACAGATTAAAACGCGTTGGAAGGCAAAAATCATATTGGACGGTAAATGCCGTATCTTCTTTACCAAGCACATTTTTCATCTGGACGTCAATCTTTGGTCCATAAAATGCCGCCTCATCCTTTGCTTCGTAAAATGGTGCTTTTCGCATTTGTAGTACCTCTCGAAGAACTGATTCACCCTGTTCCCACTCTTTTGGAGCATCATAATATTTTTCTTTATTTTCGGAATCACCAAGGGACAGTCGATAGACAAAGTCCTGCTCTACCTTGAGTCCTAGAACGCCTGAAATGTACTCGATCAGGTCAAGAACAAAATTTATTTCATCAGCTGCCTGGATTTTGCGAACAAAATTGTGTGAATCAGCAAGAACAAATTCGCGTACGCGAATGAGACCTGTCAATTCTCCTGACTTCTCATATCTATAAAGAGATGCCATCTCCGCATAACGTATGGGGAGCTCGCGATAACTACGAGGGCGCGACATAAAAAGCGCGAAATGATGGGGGCAGGTCATCGGGCGAAGAATGAGCTCATCGTCATCAACTTTCATGGTTGGATACATGGTATCTTTATAATATGGGTAGTGTCCTGACTTTTTATAGAGCTCCGTTTTAGCCACATTTGGGGTATGTACATGCTTATATCCACGACTTATTTCTTCATCAACGACAAATCGTTCGAGTTCACGCCAGATAGTCGCTCCTTTTTCGGTAAAAAGCGGCAATCCTTTTCCCACGAGATCTGAGAAGGTAAAAAGATCAAGTTCTTTCCCAATTTTTCGATGGTCTCTCTTTTTTGCTTCCTCAAGAAGATGTAAATATTTTTGAAGGTCTTCTTTACTCTCATATGCCGTTCCATATATACGCGTGAGCATCTTGTTCTTTTCGTCACCACGCCAGTATGCCCCCGCAACGAATAACAGTTTAAATGCTTTTATTTTACCGGTTGACGCGGCATGAGGGCCTGCACAGAGATCTACCATCGATCCTTCCGCATCGGGTTCACCGGTCCAATAGATCGTGATTTTATCACCCCGCCCTGCTGCTTCATCAATCCACTCAAGTTTGTATGGATTGTCCTTAAACATTTCTTTTGCAGTTTCTATCGATACTTCATCTTTGGTGATGGGGAGATTCTTATGTATTATTTTCCACATAGTCTTTTCTATTTTTGGAAAATCATTTTCGGTAATCACAATAGGCTCTTTTCCCTCAGGAGAGTGGTCAAAATCAAAATAAAATCCGTCTTCAGTAGCGGGTCCCATGGCAAGTTGAATTTGTGGGTATAGTTCTTTTACTGCCTGATGCAGTACATGTTCAGCTGAATGTCGAAGTTTGAATAGTGGATCTTGATTTTTCATAGATCATTTTAATTTTTAAAAAACCCCGCCTATTTTGCGGGGTGGATAAAAAGCCATCAAACAATCCCCGCGTTAGCGGAATGTAGTTTTGATGGTTGTGCAAATTGTTGGTGAGAACATTATCATTATTGTATCAGCTTGCATGTGGATGTCAAGCAAGGCCAATAGCCGTTTTAACTCGTTCAAGAACTGGTATTGCTACCTCATTTGCTTTTTGAGCGCCAATGAGTCTCAATTCATGAATACGTTTTTTGTCTTTGAGTAATTCAGTTTTCTTTGCACGAAATTCTGAAAAATAGTCGAGAAAAAATTCATAAAATATTGTTTTAATTTCAACATCTCCAATTGTTCCCTTTCGATATTTTTCTTTCAATTCTTCAAGCTTCGATTTATCGTATTGGAGAAGATCAAAATAGGTAAAAGTGTTATTTTTATCAGGATTTCCGGGGTCAGTTGGATGAATGCGTGCAGGATCAGTCTTAATCTGCATAATTTGTTTTTTTATTTCCTGTTCAGAAGCAAAAATAGGAATGTCATTTCCTAACGATTTACTCATCTTCTTTTTACCAAAAATACCCGGAACACGAGCCACGTCTTTCTTTACGTACAACTCTGGAACTTTTAATACATCACCATATCGATTGTTAAAGGTTCGAGCCATTTCTCGACAGATCTCAACATGTTGTGTTTGATCCTCTCCAACCGGAACAATGTCGGTATCAAAGAGAAGAATATCTGCAGACATGAGTACGGGATATGAAAAAAGTCCCATGCTGATTTGATCTGGGGCAATCTCGTCTTGCAATTTATCTTTGTATGCGTGCATTCTTTTGAGTTCTGCAACGGTCACCGCATTATTGAGAATGGTTTGAAGATACGGAATAGCTGGAATGTCACTTTCAACATAAAATATTGTTTTTTCCGTATCGATGCCGAGCGCGAGAAATTCGGTAAAAATATTCATAGTGTTTGTTTCTACTTCTTGCGGGTCAAACACCGTATTGAGAGAATGCACATTTGCAATAAAGTAAAAACAATTTGCTGTTTTTTGAAAATCTACCGCAGGTTTTACCATGCCAAGATAATTGCCAAGATGAAGACCTTTCGTCGAACTGGGAGTAATGCCAGATAATGCTCGTTTCATATAAAAGAATGTGGGCGTATCAGGACTTGAACCTGAGACCTTTACAATGTCAATGTAACGCTCTAGCCAACTGAGCTATACGCCCTAAAAATGATACAACACAAGTATACCAATCATATGAGTAAAATAAATACGTTATTTGCCTTAGCGAGGTTGAGATGCAATTTTGATTTTTTGCATGAGGGAAGAGGTCGAATATTTTTCGGCAATTGCAATGGTTCGAATAGTTCCCTTGTGTTTTTCAAGTTCTGAAGTGTCAAGTTGGTATACCGAACCTTGTTTTTGCACAAAGATATTTGGTTTGAGTTGTGCAACAATTTGCTCTTGATCAGGACGCTCAAGGGGGATGACATAGTCAACCATGGTCAGGGCGTTGAGCACGGTCATACGATCATGCAACGTCGTAACGGGATTATGTGACCCTTTTATCTCTGCAACAACTTCATCATTGTATACGCCGACAATTAATATATCGCCAAATTTTGCTGCCGTTTCAAGAAAGCCGATATGCCCTGGATGCAGAATATCGAATGTTCCATGCACAAATACGATTACTTTTCCAATTGATTGAAAGTTATAAACCAAATTTACAATATATGCGCGATCTTCGATAATCTTTGATTTCATACATTCATTGTACTTATTTTGCTTACAAAAAGTTAGAGCAAATCATGCTACAATGAAATATGTGTTTTGCGATACCGAAAAAGATTGAGAATGTCACGAAAGACACGATCACCACAACCGATGGGGTCATTGCAAAAAATGGCGGACTCACATTAGAAAAAGGTGATTATGCATTAATATATGGGGATGTGGTTGTTGAAAAAATACCAAAATCACAGGCGATCAAAGCTTTGCAAGATATCGTCAAATCAACTAATTAGTTATCAATTTTTTTATTTTCATGAAAAAAGGAATACAGCTTGCACTTCTAACCACTGCCATTTCAGGATTTTCCATATTTGCTTCAAAATTTTTCATTTCAACCATGGATCCAATATTATTTACTACCTTGAAAAATCTTCTGGTCGCTGTTGTACTGTCAGTAATCGTATATATCTCTCAAAAAAAAGCTATTTCTGAGCTGAGCCAAAAACAATGGAAACAGCTTGTTCTTATTGGAATAATTGGCGGAAGCATTCCCTTTGCGTTATTTTTTACCGGCTTAAGCAAAATTACAGCCATTGAGGGAGCGCTTATTCACAAAACATTGTTCATATGGGTTGCCATAATGAGCGTATTCTTTTTGAAGGAAAAAGTAAATCGGTTTCAAATAGTAGGGTATATTGCAGTGACGATTGGCGTACTATTTTTTGCCGGAGTATCATATAAAAGTCTGGGGATCGGCCATTTGATGATTGCTCTCGCTACGGTATTCTGGTCTGTCGAGTATATCATTGCAAAAAAAGCCTTGCAAAATATTCCTTCAACGGTTGTATCTTGGGCACGAATGTTTTTTGGGGTAATCATTCTTTTGGGAATCTCGATATTCCAGGGATCGTTAACTCAGATTGCGACATTCGGATCAGCTCAAATTCTTGCAATTCTTTCGGGATCGGTATTCCTCTTGGGATATGTTCTCACCTGGTACTCAGCACTTGCAAAAGCTCCGGCATCCACGGTCAGCCTAGTACTTGCCGCATCCCCCATTATCACTGGAGTTCTTTCCGCAATCTTTATCAGTCATACGTTCCCTCAAGCGCAAATTCTTGGATGGGTGATGATTATTGGAGGTGTAGCTGTTACATTGCTTTTTGGACGAGTTAAGCAAAATCTTGCTTTATGACAGATGCAAACGGGCTCATAACGTGTGCTCGTTATGCGCTCCCCCCAAATCATTTGCAGTACTGTGGACCGCTTAAATCTGAAGAAATTCACGCATATTTGAAAGAATCTGTTTCTGACGAGAACCTTTCACAGATCATTTCGCAGTTTGAGACGCTCTATCCGTACCTGACCTATATTGCTCGCGGAAATGGTATTGCAGATCCATTTGACTCGCGCGTTGTCGAAGCGTACTGGATAGGAAATAATTTATTGACTGCTCTTTCACAGAAATCACTTTATACTCATTTTGCTGAAAGTTTGTCCTTGAAAAAAAGATTGACGAATAAAGAGCTTGAATGGCTGATCGGCAAAATTCCCCAAGGAGCGCTCGCCCATCATACCTTCCATGTTCTGAATGTATTTACCCGAACGGGGCATCATTCGGTTAAGCACACCATAGATACAATGGATTCCTGTCGTATTGGCTGGGGCACGCTCAAGTCAATTCAAAATAACTCTGTTGTATTGAGTACGAAGCCATTAATTTTAGAAAAAAACAAACTTATGTTGGGCAAAGAAAGAGAAAAAAGAATCGCGATACCAACGGGCATTTCCCCGTCAATCAAAGATATTGGCAGTAGTTATACCTACCACTGGGATACCATGTGTGATCAAATCACCAAAGTTCAAGAGAACAATCTTATTGCGGTCACGAGTTCAGCAATACGCCTTGCAAATCTCACCCTATGAACATCTTTGTTTTTGGAAATTCAATTGTTGCAGAAGATTCAAAACCCGTTGAATTACTTTTTCATCTTCAAGATCATTTTCCCACAATGACATTTATTCATGCAGATCCCACGGATGAATGGTGGGAGGGTCAAAATAACCCAATTATTCTTGATACCGTTGTCGGCTTAAAACAAGTTACGTTATTTTCGTCTCTTAATTCATTTGAAGATCCAAACGTGCGCATCACCCCTCATGATTATGATCTTTTCATGGACTTGGCCTTTCTTTTAAAGCTCAAGAAAATTAAGTCATTTACGTTGATAGGAGTGCCACAGCGAGGAAACAAGAAAATGTTACTGAAAGAAATTATTGAAAAGATCGAAGCTATATCTACTCAATCTTAAGCTTGAGGAAGTGTGATGCACATGACATACACGGGTCATAGGCGCGAACCAATTTCTCCATTTCATGTGAAAGTTCTTCTTTGGGAAGATCAAGGTTTTTTTGAGCAAAGTCCCACAGTGATTTTTCGATACAAATCTGGTTTTGTCCAGTTGGAACAATAATATCTCCATTTATAATCATCCCGTTGTCATCAAAACTATATCGATGATAGAGCGTTCCGCGCGGAGCTTCTATTACCCCGGTTCCCATTCCTGCCTTCATGGTATATGGTATGGGTTTTTCATCTTTGATTTCGAGCTTTTTGAGAATATCAATTGAATCATCAAGACAATGCAATATTTCAAGAGCTTGAGCCAGATTATTGTGGAAAATATTCTGCGACGGGAACATATTAAGCGCAGATGCTGCAGCATCCTTTGTATTCTGGTGAATACCCTCTTTTGAGAGATTCATACGTGAAAGTGCGCCTACCATGAATGTTTTCCCCTCATACGTATATGCTGAACCTTGGGAGTACGGTTTTACGACATGCTCAAGATGATCAGCATAGTTTCTTGCCGGAACGCAAGCATTTTCGTGAGTGATAATTGTTTTTCCCAGGAAATCATAATCGTCATCTTGAAGTGCTGAAAATAAGATATCCTCAGTGATTTCAAAGTTGCATTTTTCAAATATCTTTATGATTTTGATTACTTTATCACGGATAAGTTCAAGTTTGAGAATGAGCTTTTCCTGTTCACCATTTTTCGGCAACATGAGAAAGCCACCAATCGTTGGTGCGGGGGCATGAACACTTCGTCCTCCTGACCATTTGGCAAGCAAATTGCCCACCTCTTTTATAGCAAAAGCATCGTGAACAAGTTCGTGCTCTTCTTCAATATCCTCATCAAATTCAAGGAGAGAATCTCTGTTATAGAGATCGGGAAGCACAAAAACATATAGGTGTAATGCATGATCACGAATGATCAGACCATTGTTTAGGAGTCTTCGAAGTTTATATGTTTGTTCAGTAATGGTGATATTGAGTGCGTCTTCAATTGCATTGATTGAACACAGGAGATGCGCATTGCTACAGGTACCACAAATTCGTGAGACCATCTGAGGGATTGCGGTAACATTCTTTCCCCGAACTGCTTGGGTATAAAAACGTTTATATTCAGGAATTTCAAAGGTACACTTCTCCACCGTGCCATTTTTGACCTTTAGAGTAAGTGCGGCGTGACCTTCTATTTTTGTGATCTGATCGAGAGTCAGATCAAAATTACCTTGATGCATATAGTATTAATACGTTATTTTTCGATATTCGACAATGTTTTTTCCATTAACTCCAAAAACCTCTCTTCATTCATAGGGCAGCCTTGGACAGATTCATCTACTGTAATATACGTTTTTAACGGTTCTACTTTCTCAAGATGTGAGTATCGGTCAATAAGAAATTTAATTTCTTCTTTTGTTTCTTCATCAAAAGAATTCCGCCACCCCGATGGCATAGCCGTACAGGCACATGCACCAATTGCCACCACTGTCTTGCTGTTTTTTCGAATTTCTTTGAGCTTATCTACTTGCTCTTGTGAGCTAATTGATCCTTCAATAAATGAAACATCAAGATTCTCAATTTTATTATTTGCTTTCAGAATTCGCGCATTCACAAACTCAATTTTGTCTTTCCAGTCATTCCAATGGGTGTTGAGCATTTCAGTAAAGAGAATCGTAGAATCCTCGCAGCAGGTGAATGTAAACCAGCCGACACGAAGTTTTGCCATGTAATTATTCTAGAAGGAATGCGAAGCAAATGCAATTGGTGAAAATTATATCTGCGCGATCGAGGGGACTCGAACCCCCAACCTCTTCCGTGCACTTATCCAATATTTTCATAAAGGCGTGGACTATATCTTCACCATGAGCTTTCGCTATTTAGGTGCTTTGGTATCTAGTCTCTACGGCGCCCCTGACATTGTGTCAGGGTTCCCTCGGTATTCGCATGTCCCGCCGTGGCAGGATTTAGCCTTCACCGATATCCCAAAGAGTTTCAATTCGCCATTTCGACGAAAAGCTGCAGCAATCTACAGGGAAGCGCTCTAACCAGTTGAGCTACGACCGCATTCTCATATAACTTTCAAACTTCTCCTTCTTTCTCTTTAAAAATAAGGAGCAGTTACTATTATACATAATTTTGTATAAAATAAAAGAATCTCTAATGCTATATTTCAAATCATAGCCACGCTCTTTGTGAACTAAAGAACCACTCATAAGTCCATAATTTTTCAATAAATCCTTTAAAGATAACAAAAACTGCTCACTACCCGAGGTAAGTACTGTACTTATGGCGTACGTTTTGTGTTTTCTTTGTTTATTCGTAAAACCGACCCACACTCCCCCGTCACCATCAAAGTAACCACGCAAAAAATCAGGAAAGTATTTTTTTTGGATTTTTGGTAATAAAATTGTTTTGCTTTTCCTTTCTGTTAAGCCGAGTTGGATCAAATCTTCACACATTTCTCGACTTCCAACCTGAAGACGGTACGATTGTTTTTGATTGATGTGTTTTTTCTTTTTTGAAATAACGTGAGATGAATTGAGTGCTTTTTTTATATCTTCAAGAATATCCTTATCAGTAATTTGTAGAGACCAAAACCAAGTGCGTCTTTTAGTATAAATAATATTTCCGTCCGCATACAGAAATCCAAGTACATACGCCATTGCATTGGTCCATTTTTTAAAAAAGTTTCTATTTATTTCTTTATATATCGGCATAGATATAATATACCAAATGACAGTACAATATACTAAACACATTCATAGGAGAAATAAGATTGTAGTCCTATTCTAAATACACCCTTCAACATCATTTACTCCTTTCTACTCAGCACTATCGAGGGTAATATGCTAACTTTTGACGGAGATTGTTGTAATACCAACTATCATATAAACTGATAATTTGTTACTTAAATATAAGATACTATATTGCTGCACTTGACAAACCTATAATCTATGCTATAATTCTTCTAGATCCTAAGGTTTTTCACCAACCGAAAAGCTTTAGGATTTTTTTTATGGAAAAAATCATGGTTACTATATTTCTTATAGTACTATTTATACTTCCTTCATCCGTGCACGCGAGTAAAGAGGCCGGAGCCTCAGCCGCACTATCTCCTCAGGCGTACGAAGAATCAATCAATGAGTATGTCGATCGAAGTATTCAACGTATGGTGATAAGTGAAGTTTTGAATAAGTACCATGCTCCCCTAGCTTCTGAGGTGGATGGCTTTATGAATGCCTGTATGGCGCATGACGTAGATTGTTATCTTCTCCCGTCCATTGCAGGGCTAGAGTCTTCTTTTGGTAAATATACCTATCCCGAATCACATAATCCTTTTGGATGGGGTGGTGGATATATCATGTTTGATACCTGGGAAGATGGATTTATGGTCGTTGCTCAAGGTTTGAGTGAGAATTATATCGCACGTGGGGCTCATACTATTGAAACAATAGGTCCTATTTATGCGGCAAGTCCTACTTGGGCACAACGTGTTCGATTTTTTCATAATGAATTTGAACGAGTTGAGGCAGAAAAAAAAGTATACTTTCATGAACTCGCATTAGCTTCGCGATAAATTTACCTACGTATCATCACTCAGTCATTTTACTTTTGATAGCCTCCGATATATAATAGTGAGCAAATAACAATTAATCTATCTATTTTCTATGTACTCTTATAAAAAAGCACAACTTCCAAAAAAGACCATTGAACTTTCTATTACCATTCCCTGGGCAGATATCGCAAAAGAATATGATAGCTCTTTTGAGGTTCTTCGAAAAGATCTCAAAGCTGAGGGATTTCGCAAAGGGAAAGTACCAAAGAATATAGCAGAAAAGAAAATTCAAAAAGATACTGTCTATGATCATCTCCTTCGCGCGTTTGTGTCAAGAGTATATTCAGAAATACTAAAAAAAGAGGATATAAAACCAATAATCTCACCAAAGGTTGAGCTTAAGAAAGCGAAAGAAAATGAAGATTGGGAGCTTATTATGACTACGGCAGAAACACCTGAGATCGTGCTTGGCGAATATAAGGAAGCAATTAAAAAGGCTACAGACGAGGTTAAAAAAGATGATATTTGGGTTCCTGGGAAAGATAAAGAACCCTCAAAAGAAGAAAAGGAAAAGCAAGAAAGCGCTCTATTTCAAGCAAAACTGAGCGCTGTGCTTGATACTGCAAAGGTAGAAATCTCAGACATAATTATCGAGGAAGAAGTAAATAAAAAGCTTTCTAAACTAGTAGACGATGTCCAAAAAGTTGGGTTGACTATGGAATCGTACCTTTCCTCACGAAATACTACTCAGGAGAAACTTAAAAATCAGATGCAAAAAGAAATTAATGATGCGTACAAAATGGAGTTCGTTCTTCAAAAAATTGCAGATGATGCTGAGATTCAGGTATCAAAAGAGGATATTGACAAGCTCATTGATAATCTCAAGGATCCAAAAGATAAGGAAGCAGCACAACAGAATATGTACTATTATGCGTCACTTATGCGAAAGCAAAAGACGCTTGATTACATCAATAGCCTGTAGTATAATTTCCGTATGACTTATCAAAGTGCGAAGCGCCAAAGTAATGCGCAACGCTCAACACATGATAGTGTAGAGGTTGAGAAAAGTTCCTCACTCGGAGGCGCCTTTTCCTCTTTTGCAAAAGATACTGCAAAACAAACTTCTGACAGTATAAAAGAGATCGGAACCGGTCTCTTTGACCAGCTCATGAACTCTGAATCTATTGCTGAGCAATTTCCAGGGTATCAGCAAGAAGTAAATGAACAAAAAAAGTCTGCAATGAATTTGGAACGGGGCACTCTTTTCAGCTTCAGGGAGCAAGAAGAAGGTCATCAAATAGATGAAATTAAACAGCTTATTGAAGCAATTCGACGGGAAGTTCAAGGGATAAAACAAGCAGATGCATCACTTATGCAGGAAGTAAAGGATATTGAAAAACTGACGATTGACTCAATGCCTGAATCTCTGGGAATTTATCATGTTCGCTTTCTTGAAATAGTCCTTAAAGTTCTTCAGTCACTTCGACTTAAAATTGGAGAATCAAATACGTGGATGCAAGCCTTGGTCAGTAAAAAGGCAAAACGTGGTTCGGCTTTTGCCACAAGGTCTAAAAAAGCTGGTACTCAGTACTCTCTTTCTCAAGAACATCAAGTGACGAGAAATGTACAGTGATTATAAGTATTTAGTATATTGTATTTAGTATGTAGTATAGGGATAATCTTTTAGAATTATTTTTAAGCCAATACTATATACAACATACTTCATACTATATGCTCCATACTACTCCAGCACTCCTAAAACATTGCTTACACCTCGTGCCCAACTTCCATTTGAACTTGGAGTGTATTTTGCCATAATCGCCTCAGGAGTAGTCAATCCTTTATCAATATAGTTTGTTTTTAACCCTCTTGCCACCGTTTCAATTGCCTCTGGATATGATCCAAATCGAGTGATTTTATTGCCATATATCCCCCATCCCCAACAGTTGTGCGAATTGTGTGGGATTACTTTACATGCGGTAGATTCTTGCATCGCAATTGCCGGAATCAGACGATAATCAAGCTCGTATTCATCAGATACCTTTACAATAAAATCAGCATGATCGTAAAGCGGTGAGTTATGTTTCCGAAAAAAAACTTTTAGTATGGCGATTCGCGTATCTTTCAGATTACTATCCATAAAAAAACTAACATCTTCATTTGCGTATTCATCACCCGATAGGGACTCAAATTCTTGCAAAATAACCGTTATTGTCTGATTTCGTGACGTTTTTGAATATAAATGTGTCGCAAGAGCAATATTTATACTGGCAGATAAACCAAAAATTAAAATGAGGATGATTATTTTTTTCATGGTATCTATTACTATATGTTGCAAGATCAAACTTGTCAATGATGCTCAGCTCCTTTTATAAAAGTATGTCTTGAATGTCTCATCCGTGATCGTATTGACCAAATATTGTTCCAAATAGTCGATCTTAAATCCATGAGAGACAATTATCGCTCCTTTTTTCGTCTTATGTAATAGTTGATTCTTTATTTTCTGAATAAACTTGGGGATTAGGTACATATATATAACATCTGCTTCAGAAAGATCCGTATCTCTAATGTCTTGAATCTTAAATTCGACGGTTGTCAGATTCTGAAGTCGAGCAATGATGCGGGCTTTAAAAATGGGCAACGGATTCACGTCAACTCCTAACCCAGTTATTTGGTATTGTTTTGCAACCGTTCTCAAGAATCTTCCATCGCCTGATCCAAGCTCGATAATATGATTTCCATCGGTAATTTTTGCATTATTAATTATTTCCTTCAGAGACTTTTTTTTTGTTGCGACATAGGGTGCGCCTTTGAGCCAAGAATAGTTGAGGAGGATCATATATACTGATGCAGCAATCAGAAAGGTAAGCTCAATAAAGATAAGAAGAACATATAAAACTTCATTCAAAGTCATAGGTATAGTATAATATATGATCACGCGTAGATGCCCCTATAGCTTAAAGGATAGAGTACTGGTCTTCGGAACCAGTGATGGAGGTTCGATTCCTCCTAGGGGCACTGTATTCAAGCGGGTCCGTAGCTCAACGGTAGAGCAGTCCCGACTTTAGTCGGGGTTGGTTGCGAGTATGTGAACACATGACATATATTGTCTATATATTGCAAAGTCAGAAGGATAAAAGTTTTTATATCGGAAGTACGTCTGATCTTGAAAATAGAATGTTAGAGCACAACTATGAAGGTTTGGGGTATACGAGCAAAAAGAGACCTTGGAAAGTTGTCTATACTGAAAAATATGAAATGAAGCCAGAAGCTTTAAAAAGAGAAAAGCACATAAAAAGGCTTAAAAGTAGAAAATATATAGAAAAGTTGATAGGTCTGGGTCCGTAGCTCAATGGTAGAGCAGTAGCCTCTTAAGCTATTGGTTGCGAGTTCGATTCTCGCCGGACTCACAGATTTTTAACAATCTTCTTTTGTAAAGCTGCTTTATATTCTCTTTAATTCATATTTTGATTATTATCAAAAGAATACTAGGTATGGTACATTTAAATTATGGGTAATAAGCGAAAAAAAAGAAACATTAATATAATATATGTCATAATTTTAGTACTACTATTTGTTCTTTATCTTATTTTTGGATTAATTTTTGCTTACTTATTATTTTGTAGTAAAGTTAACATCGTTCCTTATTCAATACCATCAACTCAAAATTACTGTACAAACTTTAGCACTTTCTCTACAGGATATCCCTTTGATCAAACGTCCCTTGTCACTATTCTTTTTTGGCCATGGATAATTTTTTACTTCTTATTCTTGTACGCATTATTAATAATTTCTTTCGCCATTTAATACTGATAGATGGTTTTTAGAATGTTATTATTGGAAGTGCCTTATACTTATTGTCAAAATGCCTTTTTTTGTACAATTGTATACATTGCTTGTTATAATAACTAATTATTATGAAATACCGAAAACTGGGAACAACTGATATTGATGTGTCTGTAATCTGCATGGGAACCATGAACTTTGGCGAGCAAAATACTGAGGCAGAGGGGCATGAACAATTGGATTATGCGGTAGAGCAAGGAATAAACTTTATTGATACTGCGGAGTTCTATCCCATTCCTCCGCACAAAGAGTCGCATGGACGGACTGAAACATATATTGGTAATTGGTTAAAAAATCGAGGCAATCGAGATGATTTGATTATTGCTTCAAAAATTATTGGACCATCTGAATTTACCTATGTTCGCGGTGACAGTAAACCAACACAACTTGACGCTGCAAGCATTCGAAAGGCAGTTGACGGGTCTTTGAAACGTCTGCAAATTGATACGATTGATCTCTATCAAATCCATTGGCCATCACGAAAAGCCAATTATTTTGGCATTCGTGATTTTACCTATGATAAAGAACATGATGAAAATGCGCCAAGTATTGAGGAAATACTTACCACAATGAAAGAGCTCATAAAAGAAGGAAAGATCAAATACGTTGGTCTTTCAAATGAGACCGCGTGGGGCGTGATGGAGTATCTTCGTCTACACCGAGAAAAAGATATGCCCCGTATCCAAAGTATTCAAAATCCCTATAGCTTACTGATGCGCGAATATGAGAATGCATTGGCTGAGATCAGCATACGCGAAAAAGTAAGTCTTCTTGTATATTCCCCTCTTGCGCATGGTGTTTTAACGGGAAAGTATCTGAATGGTGCAATGCCTGAAAAATCTCGCTTTGCATACAGTGGAGGAAGAAATTCAGAGCGATATAATCCTGCACATGCACAAAATGCAATCAAAGCGTATTTAAATATCGCAAAAAAACATGATCTTGATCCAGCTCAGATGGCAATTTCCTATGTCAATGATCGTGAATTTGTCACGAGCAATATCATTGGGGCTACCACCATGGAACAGCTCAAAGCGGATATTGAAAGTGTCGATCTTACGTTAAATAGTGAAGTGATGGCCGAGATTGCGCAGATTCATCTGGAGTATCCAAATCCGATCACATAAACGATTCGCTCACATAATTAACTCCATATTGTTGAAAGCTTCTCCAGCTCTATGGATCTTACTGATTCGAAACAAATATTGCCCAATAAATATGGATTTACTTTTAAATGGAGTATTATATGGAGTTTCTTTTTGAAAGAGTGGCACAGGACGCTGAAAAACGCGCCCTGTGCCACTTGAATCTCTACTTACCGCTGCATGAGCGGCAAATAGAGATTGAAACCTCCTTCCTCGCGCTTTAAGAGCGCGAACTTGGTGAGATGGTCGACAAAAGCGTAGACTACTCCCCTGTCGATATCGACAGTAGTTTCGAGGGAAACCCAGACGAGGTTGTCTTCGTCGTACCACATCACTTGCATCCCCTGCGAACAGGGATCACAAGTGAATGTGAGTGTTATGAACTCTGAGAAGGTGACTGTGTCCCCCGCTGTGATCTCAATCACATTACCTTGAAAGGAATATCCGCCAGTTGCTGGAGGGGCAGTCTCTGAGGACAAAGAACTGACTGTGAGCGTTACTGGTTCAGTGACGCTTCCGATGGGTAGATTAATTGTAATCCCACCGAGGGTCGCTGTCACTGCCTCTCCCGGCTGAACCAGAATCTCAGTCTCAACAGGGACGGGTGTCACTGTTGGAGTGGCTGTTGAAGTCGGAATCTCCGTTGAGGTAGGAGTCTCCGTAGGAATGGACGTTGGCGTGCTGGTCGACGTAGACGTCGGTGTCAACGTCGCCGTGTTGGTTGGTGTCGAAGTACTGGCCGACGTCTCCGTTGGAGTCGGAGTACTCGTTGGTAACGGCGTTGGCGTATTGGTCGGCGTGTTACTTGCCGTTGGTGTGTTCGTAGCCGTTGGCGTGTTAGTTGGTGTACTGGTTGGTAACGGCGTAGGAGTCTCCGTTGGTGTGGGAGTATCCGTTGCAGTTGCCGTTGGTGTGTTCGTAGCCGTTGGCGTGTTAGTTGGTGTACTGGTTGGTAACGGCGTAGGAGTCTCCGTTGGTGTGGGAGTATCCGTTGCAGTTGCCGTTGAAGTACTGGTTGCCGTCTCCGTCGGAGTTGGCGTGTCTGTCGCCGTTGGCGTATCAGTCGGAGTACTTGTCGCAGTCTCCACTAACAGTGCCTGAACGCTAGCCCTCGTCACATCTCCTTCAGCTTCCCGTGCCGAAACATTGGAAGCTGCCGCTATGATCAACAGGATGCAAAATACAGCAAGTAGAACTCTTTTTCTCATACAATCCCCTTTCTTACTAGTGTGTTTTCACAGTTCCGGTGCACACGCGTGCATTGTTGATGTCCTTTTTGATTTCATGCTCTTTCCTCGCACAAAATGGTATAGGTCATCAGGATAGCCGGAATGTCGAACATCTCCACTAAGAGATTCTCAACATCC
>Ga0210057_1004006_pt1 | contig 19891 bp, 9 predicted proteins | sample CryGeyCG2114_010_2_FD_183968 | JGI IMG/M metagenome (GOLD analysis project Ga0210057, IMG submission 183968) | Groundwater microbial communities from aquifer - Crystal Geyser CG10_big_fil_rev_8/21/14_0.10 (SPAdes) (version 2) | ecosystem: Environmental > Aquatic > Deep subsurface > Groundwater ...
AAAAGTTTATATTTCTTCCAATTGCTATTATCTATAAGAATATTCCTAACGGAATATTTAGGGTAGTTTGCATACATCAACTACCCTTTTTTCTATAAGAAATACTTTTTGGTATAATTTACCTTAATTTGAAATATAAGACCCCTGCAGAAATGGCGGAGATAATTTTACCTTTGGGAAGAGATAAGATATTGGGATTGGCGAGATATTTGGCTAATGCACCGTTAATCTGACAGTATCCAGTTTGTATGGATTTTTTTACCTCAGCTTCTCCTTTAAGATTTCACTCGCTGTTTTAAAATCAGCTCTTCTTGCGCTTTCTTTCATAATTTTTCCCATTAAGAAATTAAAAGCTTCTTGTTTTCCTGCTTTAAAATCTTCTACAGCTTGCTTGTTTTTTTGCAAAACTTTTTCTATTACTTCGCTCAATTCTTTTTTATCTGTGATTCGTTCTGCCTTTTTTGCCTCACTTTTCGGAGAGTGAGAGACTGGTATGAAACTATTGAGTATTTTTTTAGCTTGCAATTCTGTTATTTTTTTATTTTTTACAAGCTCAAGAAGCTCGATAAAATGCTCTGGCTTAATATCTATATCTTTGCTATCAAGAGTTTTTTTATTGTAGTTTAAAACTCTTAAAAGCTCTATAGTTACCCAAGGCAGAGCAAAAGCTGGGGGGATTTTTTCGCTGACTTTTTCAAAAAATTCAACAAGTTCAAGGTTGCTTGTTAGAATTTCAGCTTCTTTATTTTCTAACTTGTGCTTTTTTATTAGCTTGTTTAGCTTTTCTGTTGGGCTTTCTGGAAGCTTCTCTTTAATTTGTTTAATCTCTTGTTCTGAGAGCTTGATTATTGGCAAGTCAGGCTCTGGAATAAAGCGATAATCAGCAGAAGATTCTTTTTCCCGCATTTTTATTGTTTCTTTTTTTTCAGGTAACCAAGCTCTTGTCTCTTTCTTTAGAGGTTTTTCTTTTTCCTGCCTTTTTGCTTCGTAGTTTATTGCTTCTACAATGCTTGAAATAGAATTAACATTTTTTACTTCAATTCTGTCTCCGTATGTTGAGACATTAACATCTGATTTAATTCCTGCATCTTTGTCTAGTGCTTTTATGTAGGACAAAGTAAGAACTAATTGTTTTAGCCAGAAGCTCACTTGCTCTGCTGATTTAAAATCAGGTTCTGTTACAATTTCCACAAGTGGCATGCCGCTCCTATTGTAATCTACGCATCCGGTTTCTGGGTCCCATTTTGCAGGGTCTTCTTCTAAATGAACTTCTCTAATTTTAATTCCTAAAAATTCTCCTTTTTCTCCTACTGGTATACTATAGGAGCCAGAGATTGTTGTCTGATAGCCTTTTGGCAAATCAGGCCAATCATAATGCTTCCTTTGCCACAAGAATTTTTTATTAATTTTGCAGTTCAACATCAAGCCAATCTGTATTATTTTTTTAATTGCCTCTGCATTTGGAAGCATTGGCTTTGCGCCTGGATATCCACAACAGATTGGGCATATGTTCATATTCGGAGAAACTTTTTTCAAGCTGTGTTCTGCTTTGCAATTGCAAAAGAGTTTTTCTTTTGTTTGCAAGTAGCCGTGAATTTCCAAACCTATTTTTAGCATGCTTAGATAAGAAAAAAGAGGTTTAATAAGCTTTTTATTAAACGTACACTACAACATACAAAATTATTTAAAACACAGATTCCTTTGAGATTTATTAAGGGAGAAGAATGGAAAAAGGTGGTTTTTTGTTAGCAGTCGCGATTTTGTTAATTGTTAACATCAGATTGGTTTCTGCGAGCACTATTAAATTTGACCCCCTTCCCCCCAGTACTGTTTGTAATAGTGAAGCAATTGATATAACTGTAACAGGAGAGGTTCCCTTGACAATGACTCAACAAGCAGTTTGTTTAATTTCCCCGCCTTATCATATTTCTTTTGATTTATATTTAATGGAAGCAGATATTTGGCCAAACCCTGATGATGAAATAGAAGAACAATGGAGTGGGGGGTATAGTTATGATTGTTCTAAAGTTTATTATACTTGGACTTTTGAAGATATTGTTCCGAGTAATTGGGCGGGGGGAACAGAAGGAAGCCAAATAGAAATGTATGCTAAGGTTGATCCAGATGATGTTAGTGGTTCTACATCGAGTAATAGAAATATAGATTCATTATACAATTGCGAATGTTTTTCAGGCTCTTGTTGCGATATGTCTTCAAGACCTTTTAATTTCAAATCTTCTGGGAGCCAGCCAACAGATTATATTGATTATTATTTTTGTGATGGCGATAATTCTCCGACAAATATAAGTTACTCAAAAAAAAGAGATTATTATTGCGACGGCGATGACTCAAATATGCATCATACAGACACAACAGTAGATACATGCGGGACGTGCGAGTATTGCACATCAGGAGATTCAACTTGCAATTATTATGGTTCTTCAACAACATGCGGGACAAAAGATTGTGATTATTTAGATACAAGTTGCAGAGATTATGATGATGTAGACAAAAAATGCAGCAGCGGGAGCTGTATAAGCCAGGATTGCGATTCCTACACAGATGAGCCCAAACATACTTATTGTGGAAGTGAAAAAGAATGCGACGGAAGCGGAAGTTGTATAACTTGCACAAGCCATTCATATAGTCTATGTTACAGTAGTGATGTTTACTGGTATGATGCCTGCGATAACAGACAAGAGAGAAAACAAGATTGCGGAGAGGATTATTGCAGCAGCGAATGGCATTATTATTGTGAAGGAAATAACCGTATGAAATTAAAATGGTGTTGGGACAAGGGCTGCTCAGATAATGAATGTTTTAGTGACTTATGGTATGACGACGGCTACTTTGTTGAAACCTGCCCAGAAGATTGTACAGATGGTAGTTGTGAAGAGAGTGTGGCATGCTACACAGATGCGAACTGCGGACTTGTAACTGAATCTAATCCTTACTGTAAAACTAATGATGTTTATGCAATCAAGGAAAGAACTATCTGCTTTAATCCTGGAAACCCCTCTGCATTTTGTGACGACCAAGTTACTAGCCAGGAAATAATGAAACAAGATTGCGGAGATGACAGTTATTCTGCTAATTACTGCTATGATAATGATTTATACAAAGATTTTATGGACAGAGGGTGTGGTACTGGAACGTGTTTTGAAACAACAACTAAGCAAAAAGTTGAAGAGTGTGGCAGCAAAGGATGTTCGAATAATAAATGTAATCCATCCAGTTGCACAGATGAATGCTCTTTAGGTGAGAAAAGATGTTCAGGAGATTACAAGCAAACTTGTGGGAATTATGATGCTGATGTTTGTTTGGAGTTTGGAGGAAATGTTTTATGTGAGAATGGCTGTGAAAATGGGGAGTGCAAAGCCAGATTAAACGGCGACACAAACAGCGACTGCAAGGTGGATATTTTCGATTTGGCAAAAATTGGGGTTTGTTATAATAAACCTCTTGCCGGATGTGAATCTGCAGATTTAAACAGTGATGGAAGTATTAATATTTTTGACTTGGCGACTGTTGGGAGGTATTATGGAAGTATTTGTTAAAAGGAGGCGGGGGATATTTTTATTATTTATACTTTTTATCTTTATACTGATTGTGAATGTAAAAAGTTTTACTTTAAGTCCTACTTTGGGTTCTTGTCAAGAGGGTTATTTTTGTTCTTATGAATATGCTGATGGAAAATTAAGGCCCTTGGAAAAATACAAATTAAGAGAGGCCTTTGTTGTTGAAGATTTTGAAGAGGATAATAAAAGATTAGCAAAATCTTTGGATCTTTTTTGCAATCCAGAGAGGACTGGTTGTTCAGTTAGTGAAGATATTGTTTTAGAGAGGGGGGTTTATAACTTAGTTGACGGCCTTTACGTCTCGAAAGATGGTGTAACTTTAGATTGTAATTATTCTACTTTTATCGGGGGGTGGGGGACGGGTAATGGAAATTCGGGCATTGATATTTTCAAAAATAATGTTGTTATCAAAAACTGTATTTTTGAAGAGTATGGCAATGGAATTCTTATCGCTGGTCATAACAACACTATAATCAACTGCAACTTATCAAACAACGGAGCAAATGGAATCTTTATTTCAGGGGAGAATAATTCTATTTTGAACAATAATCTATTTGAGAATAATGATTCTGGGATTTATATTAGTGATTTTATTGTTAGTTCTTCTTGGAACAATAGTTTTATTGGAAACGAAATTTATGACAATAAAAAGGGAATTAATATAAGAGCAGCAAGTGAGGAAGTCCAGTTAATTTCAAATAAAGTCTGCGGTTCAACAGAGCCGGATGTTTATTTAGAGAGCCAGGAAACAGATTACTATGGCGAGGGAAATTACTGCGATGATCCTGGAAGGATGTTATGGAGATGGGATGATAATGGGACATTTGGGTGTTCTCAAAGCTGTGAAAGCGCAGGTTGCGACAAATTTGAGCCAGCGAATAAAAAAGGTTTCGAGTTGATAAGCGAAGAAGATGACAACTGGAGAGTTGATTTTTTAGGATGGGTTAAAGAGTCTGGATATTCTGAATATGCTTTTAACCCCTGGTTTGAGATTCCTGATATGGAAAGCGGAAAAAACAGCTCTTATGAATCTATTGTTGAATATGAATTAGATATTCCCTCTGGAAAAGATAAATTGACAATTTCTTATTCTTATTTTTTCCATAAACATGTCTACAATACAGTTAATTTTTCTATGGATATTTCTATTTATGATTTTGAAAATGAGAAGTGGAATAAAGTTTATACTGAAAATAGCCAGGAAGATTTTGTAGATGATTTTGTAGATGATTTTGTAGATATCATTCTATATCCTAGAAGAGTTGAAGATAATAAGATTAGACTAATGGTTAGTCATAAAAATGAGGATATTAATGGTTCGAGCGGGGTGTGGTATCAGGAATGTCGCGGCGATGAGTGCTGGCATGCAACAATTGTTCTTGATAGATTCACGCACCAGTTTTGTGCTTCTCATTGCGCCAGTGGTATTAAAGATGAAGATGAAGAAGAAATAGATTGCGGGGGGAGCTGTGAGCCATGTATAAGCTGTTATAATGGATTGTTAGATGGAGATGAAGATGGAATAGACTGCGGAGGGAGCTGTCCTTTTGTTTGTGGGAATTGCAAGCACTTAATTTATCAGGGGGGTCACGAGGATAAAATTGATGTTGTTTTTGTTCCGGACCAGACTTATAACGGGGATTTGGAATTATTTAAGAATCATATAGACCAAATAATTAATGGTTCTTATAAACAAAGCCAGCCAATTAGAGATAATCTTCATAAATTTAATTTTTATTATACAGAAGATGAAAGCTGGACAAATTGGAGTGCATGGAAGCATTATCTTCCTGAAAGTTTGAAAACAGAATGTTCGTTTTATGATGTTGTTGCCATAATACATACAGATTATCATAGGGATTTTGCTTCTGGAAAAAAGTTTTCTTCTGAATATGACAGCAATGGGACTTTTGTTCATGAGTCAGCACACGTGATTTTTAGTTTAGCTGATGAGTATTGCTGTGATTCTCATTATTGGAGGCCGAGCCCTTTTCCAAATATTTATCCAAATGAGTCTGACTGCAGGCAAGATGCTACAAGCGAGGGATGGGATCCTAATGATTGCAATTTATTCTGCGACCCTAATGATACTAGCGACGACGAAAATAACTGCAAGGATGGCTGGTGGAGATCTGATCCTGACCCAGATATTATGAGAAACAGCGGAGGCGACAGCGTTAATCCTTTTCAAAGAGCTGATTTAAGAAACATTTATTGGACTTTTGACCAATATCCAAATGAAACAATAAGAACCTTATCTTCTATTCAAGAAGATAAAAAAGTTATTATTTTAGATTTGTATTTTGAGAATAACAGTGTTAATTTGAGTGGGGTTAAGATTATTTATAATGAAGCTCCAGATTATGTTGGAGACAATGGCGATTTAATTTTTAAGGTTATTAAAAACAGCAGTTTAATCAGGGAGATTAAAATGTGGGATCCAAGGCTGATTATTACAGAAGAACAAGCTTTTTATTTAGATGAGGGGAATATGAGTGTTAGTTTAGAAATTCAATTAGATGAAGAATTCATTGACATTTACAATAAAACAAATGATTTAATTTTTTCAATAAACTTAAGCACATACTTTAATGAGTTTTGTTTGTTTAGAGATGGGAAATGCGATACAGACTGCAAGAGGGGTGATATTGACTGGCCTGACGGAGATGCTGACTTGAATAAAAAAGTGGATATTTTTGACTTAGCAAGAGTTGGGTTGTGTTATAATCAAGAAGCAAGCGGTAATTGTGAGATTGCAGATTTGAATCAAGATGAAAGAATAAATATATTTGATTTGGCAAGAGTAGGTTTAGATTATGGGAAAAGTTGCTAGAAAATTAAGATGTATATTCAAAAAGAGAAATTTATTTAAACTCTTTTTTCTTTGCCCATTCAATAAGGGAAAAGAATGGGAAAAATAACTAAAAAAGGATGGATGTTGTTATTTGGAATTTTTGTTTTTAGTTTATTAAATATTTTTGCTGTTGATTCTGATATAAATAATCCTTTATCCAGATTAATTAAAGAAAATCTTACAAATGGAAAATCTATTTTTGATATAAATGATGAAGTTACAGATTTTTCATTTACTTCGTATGAAAAAATTAAGCTAATTCCTCTTGAAATTTGGGATAATTCATATATCGATAAATTTAATTGGGAAAATGCAGTTCAAAAAGATATTTCTTATGTTGTTGTAGATGATAAAATCTATGTTCAGTTGAGAGCAATTCACTTCTATGATTTGGAAGTTTATTACGAACATCCTGAATTTAGCAGAACTTTTGTTAATAAAACTTTCAAGCCAGACATAACTGTTTCTGAAGATTCAGGGATTAATATGACAAAGCCAATTTCTGCTAAAAAAATTGGCTATGACAAACACTTCGAGCATCACAAAAGAAACACAGAAGAAAATATTTTTTTATTAGAAGATAAAACAGAAGAAGTTAGTGGTAATGGAGTCACTAAAAACAACATAATTTCATATTCTTTTAGAAGAGTAAACCCGCATAGAATATCAGAAACTCCAAGTTATGTTAAACAAATAGAAATGGATTTTTCCGAAGGAGAAATGGGAGTTTATTATTACGAAGAAGAAAAGATGGGGTTATTTGGAACACCTGAAATAGATATCAAAGCAGGAGAAATTTTTGCTGGAGCAGAACAAGAGCCCATAATAGAGTGGGAAAAAAATTTTGGGGGGTATGATGATGAACAAGCCCACTCTGTTCAACAAACCAGTGACGGAGGTTATATAGTTGCTGGAGAAGCGTATTTTTCTATTTTTCCTAATGATGATTATAACTTTTATCTTGTCAAGACAAACTCTGCCGGAAATAAAATTTGGGAAAAATTTTTTGGTTCAAGTGACGAGGAAATAGCATATTCTGTTAGGCAAACTTCAGATGGGGGATATATAATTGCTGGCGAAACATATTCTTCTGATCTAGATTGGGGTAAAGTTTATATTATAAAAACAGACTCTAATGGAAATAAAGTTTGGGAAAAATTATATGGAATGGGTGATTGGAATTCAGCATATTCTGTTAGACAAACTTCAGATGGAAATTATATAGTTGCTGGTGATACAACTTACCCGGATGAGTGGAATACTTATCTTCTTAAAATAGACTCAAATGGAAATAAAATATGGGAAAAAGCATTTGATTCAAGCGATACTATTGACTCTGCGTCTTCTGTCCAGCAAACTTCTGATGGGGGTTATATTGTTGCTGGAGATAAAGAATACCTTGATGAGAGTAGTGATGCTTATCTTATAAAAACAGACTCTAATGGAAATAAAGTTTGGGAAAAAACTTTCAGTAAAAACAAGAATGATTACGCAGATTCTGTTGATAAAACGTCTGATGGTGGCTATATTCTTGCTGGGGGAACAGGCACCATTTCTATAGGCACTCCTGATTTAGTAGATGTTTATCTAATTAAAACAGATTCTAATGGAAACAAACAGTGGGATAAAATATTTGGTGGAGCTAAAAGTGATACAGCACATTCTGTACAACAAACTTCAGACAGCGGCTACATTATCGCAGGATTTACAACCTCTTTTGATACATATGGTGATGCTTATCTTATAAAAACAGACTCTTCAGGAAACAAGCAATGGGAAAAGAATTTCGGCGGCGCATATACAGACGGAGCATATTCAGTCCAACAAACAACTGACGGAGGGTATATTGTTGTCGGATCAACTATTATTCTCCCCTCTGGACAAAATATGTATTTGGTAAAACTATCTTTTGGCCTAGCTCCTTCTTGCACAGATGGAATTAAAAATGGAGACGAAACAGATATAGACTGCGGAGGAAGCTGTTCAGCTTGCGAAAATGGTAAAAACTGCAAGATTAATTTTGACTGTTTAAGCAGTTATTGCAATCTTTACAAAATTTGTGAGGCAAATTGTAACAATGGAGCAAAAGATGGGGATGAGACAGATGTGGACTGTGGTGGAAGTTGTCCTGCATGCCAAAATGGTAAAAATTGTATTTCTAATTTTGACTGCTTAAGTAAATTTTGCAGCACAAATAATATTTGTGTTATTCCTAATTGTGCTAATAAAATTCAAGATGGAGATGAGCAAGGAGTGGACTGCGGGGGAAGTTGCCTAGTTGTTTGTGGAAACTGTAAACCTTATATGATTAATGGAAATAATGACGATAAGATTGACATAGTATTTGTACCAGACATAACTTACAAAAACAATTTAAATTTGTTCATTCAACATATGGGGAAGATAATAAATAATTCATACATGAATTCCACTGCGATTAGAAACAACATAAACAAATTTAATTTCTATTATTATACAGAAAATTTCTCTCAGACTAATTGGACTGCTTGTAATGAGAGCTTCTCAAATTTCAACTGCAAACATAAGATTCCTAAAAGTGTTAAAAAAGAGTGCTCTTTTTATGACTCTATTGCAATAATTCATACTGGCAAACAAAGAGATTTTGCTTCTGGTATAATCTTTTCTTCAACGTATAACATGAGTGGCACATTTGTTCATGAGTCAGGGCATGCGATTTTTGGATTATCTGATGAATATTGCTGTGATTCAAATTATTACGAATCTGAACCTTTTCCAAATATTTGGGGAAGTAATAAAAGCTGTAGAGATTATGCTGTAAATAATAGTTGGAACCCCAATGATTGCAAGCTATTTTGTGATCCCAACATAACTGATAGAGGAGAAAATCTTTGTGGCGATGGGTGGTGGCGTTCTGATCCTAACCCGGATATAATGAGAGGCGGAGGTTATATAGTATCACCATTTCAAAGAGCAGATTTAAAAAATGTTTACTGGACTTTTGATAAATACCCTGGAACAACTATAAAAAGTATGCTTGATGGAACAGAGGGTGCAGGAGAAAACGATAAAAAAGTGATTATTTTAGATTTGAATTTTAAAGACAATAAAGTTAATTTAAGTGATATAACAATCGTCTATAACGCTGCTCCCAATTATATAACAAAATCTGGAAACATAAATATTAAACTTTTGAAGAACAATGTCACAATTAAAGATATGAAAATATGGGATCCTAGAATAATTAGGACAGAAGAAGAAACGTTTTATTTAAGGGAGAGTAAAGTAAGTGTTGCAGTACAAGTAAATCTTAGTGAAAATTTTATTAATGTGTATAACAAAACTACTCTTTTATTATCAATAAATCTCAGTAGTTATTTTAAAGATTTTTGTGAATTTAAAGATGGAAAGTGTGATAGAGATTGCGGGAAAAAAGATATAGACTGGCCAAGCGGGGATATTAATCTTGATAAAATAATAAACATTTTCGATTTGGCAGCTGTTGGATTATGTTACGGAAGAGCTGCAACAGGCACATGCGCAAGCGCAGACTTAAACTCTGATAGCAGCATAAACATTTTTGATTTGGCAACAGTTGGCTTGAATTATGGGAGGAGCTGTTAAAATTGAAATATATTTTGTATAAGCATAATTTATTTATACCTTTAATTATTTTTATTTATTGATAGAAAAATGAAAGAGGGATTGTTTTTGTTTGGGGCAATAATGGGGGTTCTATTTCTTAACCTTAGTGTTGTCGCTGAAGAATTTTCTGTAATTGAGTTCAAGAATCTGCCTAATAACATTATAACAAACATCCCTGCCTTTCTTGTAACCGGCAGAACACCTTTAACAACCAGCGAGGCTTTCGTCAATGGTCAGAATGTGACACTTGACATTGATAAGTATTACTTTGATAAGCATTTTTTTGCAGTAGTTGATTTAAATGAGGGAATAAACACTATCATGATAAGTGTTATTGATAAAAACGGTTCAAATGCCACCTACACTAAACAAATTGAATATGACCCAGATTACTCAACAGAAGAGAATGAATTGATTTATGCAAATGTAGATTATGAAAAAACAGGAGGTGTGATTGTAATTGATGTCAAAAAGGGTTATTTTTTGGGAATAATAAAAAGTAAATTAATACAGGGCATTACCAGGGATGGTTCGGAAATAGTTTTATGGAATGGAGAACGTTATTCAACAAAAACAAATAGCTATACTGAAAGAAGTTTGCCTGATTATCCTAGATCTAAGTTGCTGTTTTCACATAATGGGAATTATGTCTATTACACGAATTACAAAGTTAATTTGAGTTCCAATTCAATTGAAAGTAATTTATCTGCATATCTGAATATAGCAGATATATCTCAAGACGACAAAAAAATTGTCACTCCCTCCGAATATATTTACACTGAAAATAACACTTTTGTTGAGATGTATTATCGTAATGGAAGTTTAGTTTACCTCGGGGATTTGGTGATTGACCCGACAGGGAAATTTGTGATACATTCTAGCTTTGGCTCTGCAAATGGCAAGCTAACCATTCTACATGCTGAAGATGCTTCAATAGCTAAAGAGTATTTTTATAATGACGAGTTAGACTATGCAGGAGACATTGTATTTTCTCCTGACGGGAAAAAAATGTATGCTGGATACTCTGGAAATCCCAGCTACGGTCTGGGCGGGATTCACATAGTTGATATGAGTACTCTCGAGCGTAATAGTATATTTTGGTTGAATGGAGCGAGGTCTCTTGCTGTTTCAAAAGATGGAAAAGTATATGCCTCCGCGTCTGGACCAACAAAAAGAGGAATTGTTGAGTTGATTCCAAAAGAATATGATTGGGGGACTGGACGACTTGAAATCAAAAAAGTATACTTTGTAAAGCCATCTGAGTATTGGAACGGCAACATTTTTTATAAATCCCGCATTTGCAAGGGCGATGTTAATGGTGATTATAAAGTTGATATTTTTGATTTGGCAGCTGTTGGATTAGCTTATGGGGGTGTTCCTGGAGATGATAATTGGAATGCAGCTGCAGATTTAAATCAAGACGGCAGTATAAACATTTTTGACCTCGCAACCGTCGGCCTGAATTATGGGAAGGAGTGTTAGTTGGGGGTATAAATATTTATAAGGATTGATTCCTTAAGAATTTGGAGATGAAAATTAAAAAAAGTTTTTTGGTTTTTATTTTTGGAGTTGTGTTAATTTTAATTGGTTTGATTGGGGGTGTGAGTGCTGCCAAATTCAACATAGGTGATACTGTTGAGGTTTATAATACTGGAGCAAGTGGATTAGTTGTTCGTGGACCAAATGCGTGTGACGCACAAATTGGTGGAAAGTGGGATGGAGATAAGGGAACAGTTTTATCTGGTCCGGTTTTCTGCAGCAGCTACAATCGCTGGAAAATTAGATGGGGTGGTGGGTTGGAGGGATGGAGTGCTGAAGATTGGTTAAGAAAAGTGTCAATTGTAACAGTTCCTTCTGTTGAGACAAGAGCTGCATCAAGCATAGGCCAGACATCGGCATTTCTTAATGCAAGAGTTCTTAATGATGGGGGCGCAAGCATTCTTGAAAGGAGATTTAGCTGGGGAACAACTTTTTCATGTTCTGATGGCTGGACAAATACTGACATAGAAGTTTCAGGAGATTATTTTTCTTATTATCTGACAGGATTGCAACCAGGAACAACATATTATTTTCAATCATGGGCAAGAAATTCTGCTGGATGGGGTAACGGAAATGTTGTAAGTTTTACAACTTCGCAACCATCATGCTCCTGCACTTCGTGGATAAATGGGGCTTGTGGTGGAGGGAGTTGTTCTTCTACACAAAGGCAACAAACAAGAACATGCACTCCTTCAGGATGTGACTCTGAATCAAAATGCGTAAGTGATGCAAGTTGCCAGACCTGCACTCCTAATTTAAAAAGATGCAATGGAAATATTGTTGAAACATGCAAATCAGATGGTTCTAGCTGGACAACAACACAGAATTGTGGCAAAACATCTTATTGCTCAGCTAACTCGTGCATATCATGTACATCAAATACAGCAAATTGCAATGAAAATCCTTCTGATGCTTGTGAAATTAATTTAATGACAGACAACAATAACTGTGGAAGTTGTGGAAATGTTTGTGGAGCAGGACAGAGTTGTCAGAGTGGGGTTTGTGAATGTAGTCAGAATTTATATGGATTACCAGCAACAAGTGGAAAAGTATCTTATTTTTGTGATACTTGTTGTTCCACTTCTGCATGGGGTGTTCCTTTAGGTCCAGATTGTGGAAGTGATGATGCTACTAAATATTGGTTTGTTGCTATGCGCTGGCCATATTATGATCCCTGCACAGGTTTTTCAGATCCAAGTATAAAGTCATGGTGGCACAATAAAAAAATTCTTGTAACAAATCCTTCTAATGGAAAACAAGTGGTGTTAGCTGTTAAAGATTGGGGACCGTGCAATAGTTGTATTCTTAATTGTCCTATATCTGCACAAAATAGAGTGATTGATGTTTCTAAAGCTGCCTTAGATTCTTTGGGAGCAGTAACTGATAATGTTTTGAATATAGAATTTGCTGATCCAAATGCGCTGCTTGGACCTGTTGGTAGTTCTTCTGTATCTAAACCTCCAGTTGTTTCTCGCACTGAATGGGGATGTCCAGATGGACAATCAAGTCCAAATTGGTGGGACGGACCAACTCCAAAATATTCTTCTGTTACACATATTATAATTCATCACACCGTCACACCAAATCAATTACCCTGGGGATCTGGTGTTGACACATGGGATAAAGTTGTGCATAAGATATGGGATATGCATGCACTAAAACTCGGTGAAATTGGAACATGGGGGGTAGGTCAGAATGGTTGGGGAGATATAGGCTATAATTATTTAATTGATCCAAATGGAATAATTTATGAAGGGAGAGCCGGAGGTGACAATGTTATAGGAGCTCATGCAGGAAAATATAATAGTGGGTCAATGGGAATATCTTTTTTAGGAACTTTTTCTACTACTGAACCAACTCCTGTTGCTTTAAGAAGCGCAGAATCTCTAATTGCTTGGAAGCTTAATCAACAGGGTTTAGACCCTTTAGAGCAAGCCACTCTTGTTGATAAATTCATTTACAGAATTTCAGGGCATAGAGATGTTAGTGCAGGTAATGAATGTCCAGGCCAAAAACTTTATAATCTTCTTCCAGCGATAAGACAAAATGTTTTTAATATTCTAAATGGTGGAGGGCCAGACAACCTCCCAAATGTAAATGCCTTTTCTGTCTCACCTTCTTCAGTTTCTTTAGGAAATTCTTTTGCAATTTCTTACACTGTTTCAGATGATATTGGTTTAAGTAAAGTTGCATTATGGCGAGCTGATGATAGCAATGGAGAACCAATAAATTGGAATGAAACCAAAAGCAATTCTATCTCTGGTAAAACTTATTCTGGCAATTTTACAGATGCTCCGGGTTTAGTAGGTAATTATTGGTATGGCATACATGTAAATGATAATTCAGGAAATTCTGAACACTGGAATGATGAAAGGAATTCACGAACAGGAGGATTGCCTGATGTTTATGGCCCTATTAAAGTTAGTGTGGTTTCTTGCACATCAGGTCAGACAAAATGCGGGGGCAACACTTATTACGAATGTGAAAATAATGCATGGGTAAACAAAGGAATTACTATTGGAAAATGTGGTGTTGAATGTTTAAGTGGAGATAAGTGTGTAAGGACAGATTATTATGTGTGTTCAAATTATAAATGGATTAATCAAGGAAAAGTTATAGATAAATGTGGTGTTGAATGTACCACTAAATCTCATTGCGGAACAGATGGTTATGTTGGAAGCAAATATTGTGTTGGAAGTTCTGTGAAGCAGGAATACAGGGTATATAGTTGTTTAAATTATGTTTGTTCCTATACTGAAACTGAGGAGAATGTTGAGAATTGCGGTTCAGATTATTGTAATAATTTTGGAAATAATTACTGCAAGGGGGGGGATGTTTATCATTCAAGAACATGTTATAATAAGGGATGTTCTGGTGGGGGATGTTTTAGTAGTCCTTATGATGATGAGCAGTTAGTTCAAACTTGCGAGCATGGATGTGAAGATGGAGAATGTGTTGAAAGGTTGGAAGGAGATGTTAACGGAGATTGTGAGGTTGATATTTTTGACTTAGCTGCAGTTGGATTATGCTATGGTAAATCTCCAACAGGAAGTTGTTTAGATGCTGACTTAAACAGCGATGGAAGCATAAACATTTTTGATTTGGCAACAGTTGGCTTGAATTATGGAAAAATATGTTAATTAATAAAAGAATAAAAATATTTTAAAATATATGATATATCAAAATATAACCTTTAAATAATAACAAAGTTTAAAAACTGGAGAGAATATATTAAAAAATGAAGAAAAGGGCTAAGGGATTAATTTTTTTATTTTTAATTTTAGCAAGCAGTTTAAGTTTTGTTTCTGCAGCAACTAATGTTTATGTTGATCCAGCTAGTAGTGTTGTTTTACCAGGAGCAAGTTTTGATATTAGCATTAAGATTAATACAACTGAAGCTATTTGGGCAGATTCTATAATCTTAAATTTTAATAAGAGTGTTTTAAATGCAACAAGTTTAACAGAAGGAGATTTTTTAAAGCAGGGTGGCTCTTCTACATATCCTATTACCAACATAAATAATTCTATTGGAGAGATTAAATATGACAACACGAGATTTGGAGTTTCGTCAGGGGCAACAGGCCAAGGAACTTTATTTGCGATTAATTTTAAAGTTATAGGAAGTGGGCAAAGTGTTTTAGGGCTAAGTAAAGCACAATTACTAAGCTATCCAGACTTAGTTGAAATTTCCGCTACAGTAATTAATGGAACAGTTAGATTGAATAATCCACCAAATGCAAATAATTTACAATTAAATCCAAGTCTGCCGACAACAATTCAAGATTTAATTGCAAGTTATGATTATTCTGACCCAGACGGAGATTTAGAATCAGGAACAGAAATAAGATGGTATAAAAATGCTGTTTTACAGACAGCTTATAATGAGAAGCTAAATGTTCCAAATTCTGCTACAGCTAAAGGAGAAAAGTGGTATTTTACAGTTAAACCAAAAGATGGCTTAAATTTTGGTACTTTGCGAACATCATCAAATGTTACAATACAAAATTCAGCCCCTGTAATCAACTGGTTTTCTCCATCATCATTAGTCTTAAAATTAAGGGCGGGAATTAATACAGTGTTTAATCACACTTCAAGTGATGTTGATAGTGACGCTTTAAGTTACGCGTGGAAATTTAATAATGTAACCAAAGCAACAACTAAATCATGGTTATTTTCTCCTAATAATAGTTTGTGCGGGCAGCATAAAATTAAGTTAGAGGTTTCTGATTTGCAACTTGTAACTTCAAAAGAATGGGACGCAAAAGTCTTGTTGAGGGGGGATGTTAACGAAGACAATAAAATTGGCATTTTTGATTTAGCGGGTGTTGGACTTTGTTATGGTAAAGCTCCAACAGACACTTGCGCAAATGCAGATTTGAATAAAGACGGAAGCATAAATATTTTTGATTTGGCTACAGTTGGTTTAGATTATGGAAAAACATGCTAGACTAAATTTAATTTAAATAAAAACTAAATTTTTTAGAAAATATGAAAAATAAAAATTTTTTTAGTCTGTTGGTTTTGATAATACTTGTAGCTATATTTATAGTTTTTTTATCAGTATTTGTTTGGCAAACTGGTTTTGTTGTTAAAGAAAACAGAGAAGAAGGCAAAAAAAGCAGCTTAAAACTTATAGACTCCAATAAAGAAACTGAACAAACAACAACTTCTACTACCCCGACAGGTAATGTAATTAAAATTGGAAGTTCGCGAAGTAGTGGAAGTAGTAGCAGCGGAACAAGCGGAACAAATCCCTCTACAAATCCACCAACAAATCCCCCAGTTAGCCAAGCAGCAGTTGAATTATCAATTAACCCTTCTTCTTCAACGCAACAAAAAGATAATGAATTTACAATCAATGTTGAAATTGCAAGTGAATGGAAGATTTATGCAGCCGAGTTTGAATTAAATTTTAATCCAGAGATTTTGCAACTAATTAGCATAACTAAAGGAAATTTTTTAAATAGCGATGGAGCAAATACTTATGAAGTTATGCAAAACGAATCTAATATAGTAAAATTTGCTTCAACCCGCTTTAGCACACAAACAGGAGTTTCAGGGCAAGGGACTCTTGCCGTAATAAAATTTAAAGCTAAAAATGCTGGAGTAAGTGATTTAACTTTGGCTAACGCAAAAGTAACTGGCACAAGTTTAGATACAGACAAATTTCAAGTTAATGAAATAAATGGAAAGATTACAATAGTCTAACATGAACAACATAATCTTAATAACACTAATAAGAAGTATACTTTACAATAGCGTAATATTTAAATATAACGAAGAATAAATAAAAAAATGAAAAAAGGAATAAAGATTAGTGTTTTGTTTTTATTCTTAATGCTATTCTTTTCTAATTTAGTTCTAGCTGACATCAGAGAAACATCTTTGAGGTTGAATAGATTAAAGATTTTAAATGGAGACTCAAATGCAGACGGAAAAGTAGATATTTTTGACTTGGCAATTATTGGTTTGAATTACGGCACAAAAGACACTGATGAAAAATGGAATTGGAAAGTTGATATAGCAAACACAGAAGGAGAGATTGATATTTTTGACTTGGCTGAAGTTGGGTTGAATTATGGTAAGGACTATGAACAAGTTATTGATGATCCTGTTTTTATTTCTCCGCAAAGCAGAACTGTTAAAGTCGGAGAAGAATTTTCAGTTGATATTAATATTTCAACCACTGCACAAATTTTCGCATTTGAACAAACTTTAAATTTTGATTCCAGTATAATAGAAGCTTTTAGTGTTACAGAAGGCAATTTTTTGAAAAAAGATGGCTCTTCCACTTACCCTGTTATTACAATGAACAACACAGAAGGAAAGATTGAATTTGCTAACACAAGATTTGGAGTACAAACAGAAGTAAGCGGAGATGGAATTCTTGCGACTATAAATTTTAAAGCTAAAGGGGTAGGAATTAGCAATTTAAGCATAAATAAATTTTTAGCAGTAGATAGTTCTCTAAATGAGATTCCTGGAATTCCTGCTGTAAATGGAGAAGTGAATGTCCAACCAACAGAACAAAATCCACCTGTTTTAGCTGATTTGCCTGACAAAAATGTAGATGAAGATACAATTCCTGCCTTAAATTGGATAGATCTTTATTCATATGCAAGTGATGTAGAAAATACAGACGAGCAATTAACATTTTCAATAGAAAGCCAATCAAATTCTGCTTTAATAAACTGCAATATAGCAGGAGACAGATATCTCAATTGCAACAAGCCTTCATTAAATCAAAATGGGTATAGTGATGTTGTTGTTAAAGTAACAGACACTGCTGGAGCAAGTCACACAGACACAACAAGAATAACAGTGAATTCTATTAATGACTTGCCTGAAGCAGTAGATGATTCTGCTATTACAACTGAAGACACTCTTGTTAAAATAGATGTCTTAGCTAATGATAAGGATGTTGAAGGAGCTGTGACTTTAGATGCAATTACTTCTCCTCCAGGACACGGAAGTGCTGTTATTAATGCTGGAAAAGTAGATTATACCCCCTCTCCCGCCGGATATAATGGGCCGGATAGTTTTGAATATCGTATTAAAGATTCTAATGGTGCTACAGATACAGCTAAAGTTAATATTACAGTTAAGTCAGTAAATAATCTACCTGTTGCTAATGCTAATGGTCCTTATACAGCTAACGAAGGAGTAGAAGTGCAATTAAACGGAAGTAAAAGTTATGATGTTGATGACGGTGCTATAACAAGTTATTTATGGGATTTAGATGATGATGGGCAGTTTGATGATGCTTCTGGAATGCTTGCGAAAAAAACCTGGAATAATGAATATTCTGGACAAATATGTTTAAAAGTAATTGGGGATTTAGGTACAGAAGTAGATTCTGATACAGATTGCACAACTGTTACAATTAATAATGTTGCTCCAACTGCTCCGATTATTAAGATAACTCCAAGTTTACCAAAAACAGCTGATGATTTAGTTTGCGGAATTACTAAAGAAAGTGCAGATGTAGATGAAGTAACATATGAATATGCTTGGTATAAAAATAGTGTTTTAGTTGGTGGAGAGATAACAAATATTTTACCAAACAGCTTAACAAAAAAAGGAGAAAAATGGAAATGTAGAGTTATCCCAACAGATGGTGCAGAATTTGGTCCTTCTGCAGAAAATGAAGTCACAATACAAAACACAGCCCCGATAATTGATTCTTTTTCTCCAACAGCCAATCCCACTATTCAAGAAAAACAAAGCCAAGGGTTTAGTATTACAACATCAGACGCAGATATTGGAGATGCGCTGACAATAAAATGGTATTTAAATGGAATAGAAGTTGCAACAGGAAATACCCACACTTATACTTCTAATTGCGCGTCTCAAGGCACACATGAAATTAAAGCTGTTGTTTCTGATGGACAAGCAACCGCAGAGAAAATATGGCAGTTAACTGTTCTTGAAGTCTGTACAAGAACTCAATTAAAAGCAGGAAACAATATATTTTCTTTGCCAATGAACCAGCAAAAAACATTTAACCAGCTTGACACTAATTGCGAGGTTGTTGTAGAAGGCAGAGCAGATTTAGCTTATTATCAGCCAGATGCTATTGACTTAATTAATAACTCTAATTATGTTTTTGTTGGTTTAAATGATATTTTATATCCCGGACAAGGTTATTTTATTAAAGTTGAAAATGAGTGTTATATTGAAATGTCTGGAGAGGCCATAACAATAGAAGATTTAGGTTATCTTGGCACAAAACAATTAAAAACAGGGTGGAATCTCCTAGGCTCAACAACCTCCGGCATTGGATTTAGTGCAGGAACTTGCTCTTTGTTTGATAGCATTGGAATTTTAAAATATGGTTTTAATGTTGCCAGCTGTAAAGATGTAGCAGGATATAATGGAAAATACGAATATTGCACTAATGAGTTTGGAGTAGATAGATGCAGATGCTCTGTTGATAATTTTGAGCCGGGCCTCGGATATTGGATTAGAACATCTAATGAATGTAGTTTAGCTTAAATTACCAACGATAAAATTAACTTGTATAAAATATCTATTGCAAGACATAAAAGTTTATAAAGTCTTTTATCACTCTAGAATTAAGACAAAATAAAATGGAGCAAACAGAAAAAAATTATAACAGAAGAGATGCTTTAAAATATTTAGGAAAAATAGCTGGAGCAGCAGTTATCCCTTTAGTTCCCCTTGTTCTTTCAGGATGCGCTTCTTCTAGAACCAGCCCTGGAATCTATGGGGGAGATGGTAAAGTAGAGGGTGCAGTAAATGATGGAACTGGAATCTCCTATGGGGATTATGCGAA
>Ga0210057_1004007_pt1 | contig 19889 bp, 20 predicted proteins | sample CryGeyCG2114_010_2_FD_183968 | JGI IMG/M metagenome (GOLD analysis project Ga0210057, IMG submission 183968) | Groundwater microbial communities from aquifer - Crystal Geyser CG10_big_fil_rev_8/21/14_0.10 (SPAdes) (version 2) | ecosystem: Environmental > Aquatic > Deep subsurface > Groundwater ...
TCGCCGCGTTCCGGACACGTTTTGGAGTACAAACATGCGTCGTCTGTCATCTGTTCCAACTCGTACAGAACCTGTGCACTGGCAGAGGAAGTGGTAAGGAAAATATGGTCAAGATCCTGAAACGCATAGTCCAGCGTAAACTCTTCTTCCTGGCCGTTGATGAACATGCGCCAGGTGTGCCCCTGCACAAAAAGATCAAGCGCATGCAGTGACGCAAAAAACTCACGCAGCGTCTGACCGGGCTTATGACTGTGAATCATATGCCCTACACCGTCGTGAAGATGCAACGTAGCCTCCTCACCATGTTCATGTTCACTGTGATCATGATCTCCCTCTTCGTCAGGGTGCTCTGCCATGTACTTCTCCTGACTAAAATCCACCTGCGTACCGTCCATCCACACTACAAAATCCGCGTGGGTGTGATTCGGATCCGGATTCACTGCAGGATGCACAGCTCCCCCACAGGCAGAGAGTGCAATAAGCACTGCGAGAACAGCAGGCACACGTCGCATTACGCCTGAATGACAATGGTTCCCGTCATATCCCGGTGACCCGGTCCGCAGGGAATGGAACAGCGGAAGTTAAATGTTCCGGCAGTCTCTGTAGGCAAATCTACCAAGACGGTTTGCCCGGCATCTACGGAAACATTGATACCAAAATCAGAAAGAGCAAATCCGTGCCTTCCACTTACACCTGCAATCTGCAGCTTCACCTTCTCTCCTTTCTTCACCGTAATGGAAGATGGAGTAAATGCCCAGTTACCCGCTTCTATACGAATGATCCGTGGCTCCTTGGCCATGGTACTTTTCTCCATCATAGCGGAACTACCACCCATCATGTCATTGCCTTCCATCATACCGCCCTCCATTTTGCTGCTCTCCTCCATTTTTTTTGCAGAACTCGACTGCATCATGGCAGAGCTGTGTTCCATCCTGTCATCGTCATCTTCGTCCATCATATCATGGTCATCACCCTCCATCATCATTTCATCACCATCTTCGTCCATCATCATTGAACCTGTTCCTTCCATCATGCCACTGTGTTCCATCATCATACTGTCATCCTCCTTCAGGGGAGGTAATTTTGGCGCTTCGCCGGCATTCGGCGCAACAGAACAGGCACCTAGCAATAAAGTAAGAGCCATAAGAGAGTAAAATTTCTTCATAATCAAGGAGGGAAAGAGGAAAACGGAAGCATCCTACGCTATGCTTGCTTCATGAATCAACAAAGCAAACCACTTCTTCTGCTGAGCATAGGAATTGTGCTTGTATTCGGGTATTTCGGCATAGATAAATTCATTCATCCGCTACTGTGGGTCGGCTGGATGCCACTCTGGATAGACGGACTCCTGGGGTTCCCCAAAGAGCTATGGATTCGGGTCTTCGGCACCATGGAGATAGTCACTGCCTTGCTGGTTGCCTCGCAGGTAAAAAAGCTGCAAATGGCAGGGGCCTTACTTGCAAGTGCTCAAATCCTGGGAATTCTTACGCAAACGGGGTGGAACGACGTTGCCGCACGTGATGTGGTGATACTGTGCAGTGCGCTAGCGCTTTTTTTGTTACTGAGGGAGGAGTAAGAAAGTGGCCCGAGCCCCACTGGGGCGAGGACCATGAGCGAGCGCAGGAGACGCGAGTCGAATTGTGCCACGGGATGTGAACGATGTTTTATGATATCAATTCACTGGAAACGTCTCTCTGTTACGTAGTGGCGTGTACTCTCTGAATCATTTCTTTGATTTCTGGTGTTTCACGAACACAACTAATTTCAATATGAGGATGTTCGTTCTGAAATACACGGAAAATTTCATCAATGAAGGCTGGTCCGACACCATGAACATCATGAAAATCCAAAACAACGCTTCTAAATCGATCTAGTCCAACTAACAATCTTTTGGCTTGTGAGCGAGATACATGAGGATCAGTTGGATCGGCACTGAGCGCTACAGCAACTATCGTTTTATGGAATCCCCTTTCTGCGTTTGCATACTCATCAAAAACCTCTCTCGTTGTCCTCTCAGAAGTAATATCAATTTCCATTGATATATAAGTTCCTTTACGCATTTCCTCTAGGTGCTCCTGAGATAGCAGCCAGTCACCTTTGCTAAAGGTAAAGAATAAATTATCTGATAGGATACAAAAGCTGTCGAACATCCTTGAGCTAAAAAATATCCCTTCTCCTGTATGATTTTTTGGGTCAGTCGTAAATTTACCCTTTGAAAGATGGAGTATCGCTTCGCGTGGCGTTTCTAAATGAAGTGCTTTTTGAATTTTATGAAAAATACCTATACCATCGTCTTTAATTATTATTTCAATTTTTCCATCTCGAAGGACAAGATGGCAATGTACAGATTTACCTGTTGAGTGATCTATTGCGTTGTTAAGAATTTCTGTAAAACCATACTGGCAAATTCCAAGGACATTTTCAGGCAAGATTTTTACCATTGGCTTCATATATTTCGTCCAAACTATATCCTCCTGTAATTTGGCCTGTAGGTTTAACGAAAACTGAAAATTGTCTGCCGTTGGCAAAAAGTACTTCGACGCTCTTGTTTGACCTACTTTAATTACCTTCCCTTGTTTGATTTGTTTCAACAAATGCCCATGTGCTTTCTGTCTTGAGATACCGAATTTTTGTGCAACTAGCATCACGATATCTGCTGGATGCTCAGGAAGATTTTCAATGATAAATTCGCCTATATCAGACGTTCCAGATGACATACCAATATTGTAACCCCATTTTACCAATATTGTAACCCCTCATTTCAGACTTTGTAACCCCTCAAGAGGAAGCTGAGCTTCTAGCGTTTGCACCCTGTATGGTGAGAAGGGTCACCAGAGATCATATCTTTTAATAGTTGAGATTCCGTTAATATCAGCAAGGAAATTATCGTTTCCATTTGAACAGCCCAAAAGATAATTTCTTGCTCAAAATTTCTTGAATCTTCTGATCAATATCCTTTTGAGCACTATAGATATATTTTGATGCACTTAAAGTGGCTCTAGTGTTGAAAAGATCCGTTTCCTCTTTTTTAAGTTGAGTTACCGGAGTGGATAAAGATCTATGCACACCAATAGAAAAATCCTTATACCCATAGAAAGCAATTTTTGGGCTGATTGCAAAATAAATAGTTACATCTGGAAAACCTAGACCAGTGCCAACCTGCGTATGATCTTCTCTGCAGCAGGCAACTGGATTATCACACGTAACAAAATCGGTTCCAGGATGCGCCAGTGTAAATCCCCATTGCATCTCCTCGAAAATTATTTCCGCATTTTTACGCAGTTGACGTAAAAGAATCTGAGCGAAAGGATTGTCGATGGATAGAAATTCCTCAAAATTATTAATTTTTTCGGTGGGCATATTCTCAATATCACGGGAAAATGCAGAGGCATGATCTTTATCGGTTAAAGTTTTAACTATTCCAGTTGCATCTTTCCCCATTCTTCGAAGAAGAAGAATATTCTTCATTTTGCTAAAAATTTCGGCAAGATGCCCTTTGTGCCACGGAGTCCGCACCTTCATCATTGCAACAAATGTGGCAATTGCCTCTTTTTCCAAAATGGAGAAGCCCTCATCCGATTGTTGTTCGGTAAATTTTTTAATTGTAGGCGCTAATGTACTCTCAATTGTCGCAAGAATTATTTCCAACTCTCGGTTGGGCTTTCCCTGGTCATCGCGAATGGTATACAATTCATTAATTGCGCCAGTCTTTTCAATCTGCTGGAACAAACTTTGCTTGCTTGCAGAATGTACCCACACAGCTCGCTTTCCATTGAGTAACTCTGGTGCTGCAAAGGCATTGAAATGACAATTCTGAGGAAGAAAATGTTGCAACTTTGGTTCAGGATTTTCCATATTGAGAAGTTAATCACTCTGATGACATATATGGTGCCACGGGACAGAATCGAACTGTCGACCTCGGGCTTATGAGTCCCGCGCTCTAACCGACTGAGCTACCGTGGCGTCCTGCTAAATATACAAGATTTACTTTGCTCTGCGACAGAGTAAATCTATCTTTTCTGGGTATCTCCCATTTTTGCTTTCCTCTCGCATGGAAAATGGCACCAACAATATAACACCGAGTTTCTCTAGACATCCTAAGCTAGCAAAACATGTTGCAGCACAAGTAGTGGCTCCATTCGTTGGAGAAATAGTGGGATTCTTCAATCCGGAGTCTACAGCATACACAGCAGCAAATGTGCAATGGGCAGTAAGTGCTATAGCTTCAGCTACTTTAGTAGAAGTACAACACAGAGTATTTCATGGACTTCAGAAAAAAATAGGCAAAGTACGTTCCAGTATTGCTGCTGTGCTCATACCCAGCGCCGTTACCACAACGATGAGTTTTATAGGCCACTCTCTGGCAGAAACAGACGCAAAGACTTCTTCTGCCATTGTGTGTGTACTTTCTCTGCTTGGGTACGGCACCCTACAATGCTTTCAGTTACTCTCTCAGAAAAAAGAAATATAACTCAATAGGTATAAGAGGTACTATGGAATTGTAGGTATGTCCGACACTACCTTTCTCATCGGCGTGCCTGGAGCACTTCTTCTCGTTGCCGGAGCTGCATACCCTCTGGAACATGTTACGCACCCTGCAAAGTCGGTGAAGAACTGGCTGTTTTTTACAGGAGCGCTCTGCATGCTTGCTTACTCCATCCTGAATTACATGGCAGGTGGTTCTATCTTCTTTGTTCTTCTCCAGATCTTTATAAATTCCACGAGTGTGCTGATGATGTTGAATACAAGTGACAGGTTCGATACACCGGTCATCATCCTTGTAGGCCTCTGCATGATTGCCTGGTCTTTACGCTTGTTTGATGGCTATAACACCGTCTTTTTCATTATAGGACTTTCGGGTATAGGTCTGGGCTACGCCATGAACATGGGTACGCTGAAAAGGAATGTGTCACTTACAGTGGGTAGTGCGCTTATAGCGCTCTTTAGCTACCTCTCAGGCGATATGATTTTCTTTTGGCTAAATGTGTTCTTTGCGCTGTTTTCGGGGTGGTATGCGGGGAGAATTTACCTGGAGACCAAGAGGAAATAGAAGCAATAGAGGATTTTTGAATTTTGAGCTTCGGATCTTCTTCTGCAGTGTAGGCGAGAGTAAAGAGTACAAAAGACTACATCTCTCAATTCTCTATTTCTTCTATTGCCTTTATTTCTCTTCTCTCGCAACCGTAATCACCTTCTCCCCTAACTGCTCGCCTGCTGCGTCTACGGTGAAACGGTAGTCGCCTACTGGCCAGTCGCCCCTGTTATTACTCAGACTAAACTTGGCGACCGGAAACTCCGGTGTAACCGTAGCTGTGGTTTCAAAAATCTTCTGCTCGCGTGGTACGTACCACCACGCTCCCGTTACCACTACCGATCCCGTGTGCCCCTCCAAAAACACATGCGCATAGAGCGTCCGCTGCGATGCTGCAAAGTCTGTTTTCTCTTCTGTAATCTCTTCACGCGCATTCAGTGCAGAGCCAATGAGAATCTGAGAGACACGTGCACCGGTCTTCTCCACAGAAAGACAGGAGACCAGCAGCAGAGACACAAACGGAAGTACAACAAGACGTCGCATGGCAAAAGTATAACATTCCTTCCTTGCAGGAAAAAGGCAGGAGCTGCATTCTATATGCGTATGATGACGAAAACAGTTGTGTGCCTCCATGGATGGGGCGGCTCAAAAGAGTCCTTTGGTGAGCTCCGGCAGGCGCTTAAAGGCACAAGCATTCACCTGCTTACACCGGACCTGCCTGGTTTTGGGGAAGAACCCGAACCCGGGCGGCCGTGGAATGTGGACGACTACGCAGACTGGACGGAGCACTACATTCGTAAACATGTTCAGGGACCGTTCATGCTTCTGGGCCACTCACATGGCGGACGCATCAGCATCAAACTCACCACCAGAGGCACACTCCCTATCGCACGACTCATCCTCTGCGCATCCGCAGGCATCAAACACCCCCGGCACATCAAGCGGACCGTGGGACTTACCCTGGCCAAAAGCGGGAAGGCTCTCCTCTCCATTCCGGGAGTACGCACACTTCAGCCCTTTGCCAAAAAAATCCTCTACAAGCTCGTGCGTGTGCACGACTACGAGAAGGCATCACCTGTCATGCGGGAAACACTCATACGGGTTTCCCGGGAAGACCTGCGCCCGCTGCTCCGGGAGATACGGATTCCCACAGATATCTTCTGGGGAACGGCAGACAGAATGACTCCCTACGGAGACGCTAAAATTATGAAGCGGGAAATTGCGGGCAGCCAACTGCACGAATTTGAAGGGACACGGCATGCCGTACACAGAGAACGCGCCCTGGAAATTGCGCATCTCATTACGAAAGTCGCCTCCCTTTCCGGCTAGCGGAAAGTAATCCTGAACGCGCACGTTGGATGCCTGGTATGCGCTGAGTTTGAGCTGCAAGCAACTGTGGTGAATGGCTCAATTTCTTTGCAGGACGCGGGTACATATTGCTCTGCGGTAGAGCATTCTTTTGCGGGGCAGGGGCAGGATTTTTTTGGGGAGCTATGGGAACTATTTCCTTTGGATTCTCACGCAGTGATTTTTTTGCTTCTTCTGCCGCATGCAACTGGGTTCCCATAGTTAAGATGACGAATCTACGCACGGTATGCGTGGAGGTTGGAAGCGAAGAAAATGGCTCTGCTGAATTTGCTTCTTCCATGTCTATGGGAAAAGAATCCAGGAAAGGAGCTGCGGCTTTGTACCCCGCGCGCATTGCATCGGGTACCGATGCGTACCTGTGCATATCCACTTCCTCTGTATCCGGAAGCGGATAGGAAGTAAAACACTGCACTGTGCCATCTTTTTGACGAATAATCACTCCCAGCAACTCAAGAATGGTCACTACTGCTCCGTCATTTTCGTAGACACTTACAAACAATCCATCCACCTTCTTACTAATTTTACTTTTATCCTCATTCTCACGCACGACCGTATTTACTTTGCGGAGAGACTCCGGCAGATCGCTTTTTTTCACCTGTAGCAGCGTTGCCACATCTTCATCACTCAGGTAACACAAACCAAAATGGCAGTTCGGAGGGGCGCCCTTACTCTTCGCATCCTGACTGCTGTTGCCGGTAAACTGGTACACATCTTTGCCGTCTATACGGTGACCCAGCAGAACTATCTCCTTCATGTGGCCATTCTCACCGTACGCCACCCAAAGGGGGGCATGGGGCTCATCGGGAGAAGCAGGGGCATGAAGAATGGATTGCGATTCTGTTTTGAGCGGGGCAATTGTATTCCCGGGATCTTCACTACTGCCAGCGTGCACAATAACACGCGTTTTCTGCTCTGTGTACGCATCGAGTGCAAACTTTGTTGAACAGACCGCCAGAACACCTGCACCCACAGTCGAAAGAGCTTTTATGTTCCGATGCTGATTCATCCATTCCCGCATACGTATCAGACGCCCCTTCTTCACGGGGTCTTCGTTCTCATCCTTGATGTAGAGATCGTACGTATTCTCATCGGGATTGGGCAAGGGTTCTCCTTCGCCAAAGGAAAGGCACGTCTCTGTGAGATGCGTACGATCTTTTTGGGTTGCATCGGTGTCACCACCCTCAAACTCATTCAGAGCATCTATGTCCATATCATGAGGGAGGGGAATTTTCCGATCCTCATGAGAACGGGAGAGAAAATTCCCAAACTGTTCTTGATCCTCCGGAGATGCACGACGGAGAAAAATAGCCATACATTCTTCCGCCACTTCCTGCATAGAAGGACGCCTCTCCTGATTTTTGCGAAGCATACGCATGACAAGCGCACGTGCCCTTGGGTTTCGGATGAGGTCAAAATTCGGAAAACGTTCACTGTGTGAAAGCAGGACTTTGTTGCTGTCGTTTCCCGGAAATGCCCGCATGCCGGTAAGCATTTCAAAAGCCATGCAACCCAGTGCGTACACGTCGGATTGAGTAGATGTAAAGTCCTTCACTCCATGTTGCAATTCGGGAGCCATATAATTCGGTGTTCCTATAATGGCACCCGTTTGCGTAAATACTGTCCTGTCTGCATCCAATGAACGTGCAATGCCCAGATCAATGGGCCGAATACGGCCGTTTGTGTCCAGAAGAATATTGGAGGGTTTCACATCTCTGTGCACAAAACCGATGGGCACTCCTTGCTGGAGCTGACCGGAATCATGTACTGCTTCTGCATCCGCATCTGTCGCAACCGTTTGTGTACTCCCTGCAGGATGATGGATTTCCTCCAGAGACTTCGCTGTTGAAGCAAGGAACAAATAGAACCATCTCATTGGCCACTGCAGTGCATGTGTGGCATCGGAATCTACGGACTTTTTCATGCAGTGCATCAACCGCTCTACACTCAAACCATGGATATGTTCCATGAGGAAGTACGGCATGCCTTCTGCCGTGGTACCCGTCCCAAAGACGTCGGGAACCACACCTTTTAGAGCCCTAAGCGCATCTGACTCCATTTGAAATCTGCGTGAATGCCTTTCTTCTTCTTCCTCAGTCCCTCCGGTGGGTACAAGAATTTTTATGATGCACTCATGAATAGAATCAGTACCAATACGTAATGGCGTATCCAGTCTGACTTTTTTGATAACGCCATACCCCCCTCTGCCGACAGGCTCCATGACTCCATAACGACCACGGTTTCTATCTGCAAACAGAACGGGATTGACTCCGCCCGGATCGTGCTCCTTCAGTGCCCGATCTATGACCCGAAGCAACTGTTTCCTGTTCTCACCTATCATTCTCCGGATGACCTCTACAGCTTCCAACTTTTCGCATGCCAATGCTTTCACCGCAGCAACATCCGTGCTCTCCGGATCCGGACCGGAAAGATGGAACAGGGCTTTAGAACAAGATCCGACATGCTGAAAAACCGTTTGCAATCTTAGGCAGGCCATCCGCTGAGTCATCGTCTCTTCTTGTGGAGCAGCAGATACACCCTGGTCCAAGCGTACTGTTTCTGTGTCGCCTGGTGCTCCCGCCTCGGTTGCAGCCGGAAGTTTCAGTGTATCATCATTGCTCTGAGGATTTTCCAGAGGAGCCATAGTACTGAAAATATGAAGAGAAGAATAGCATAAAATATTACGTGCAAAAGTCAATTTGATGTCCGATTTTTTATTCTCTGGCGCTAAACCGTATAAAGTACTCAGACTTCTTCTCACACTCCCCTGTGGTCACGTAGGATACTGCACTGTGAGCCCCGTACTCATTTCCGGACTGGCATTGCTGGCTTCGCTCTCGCCCCTTCTAACGCTTGCGTGGCTTTGGCAGATCAAAGAATGGCGTTTCGACCGCCTGCGGGAACACCTGAGGTACGAAGGTTGTTGCCGACAGATAGTGGGCATCGTCCGGCCTGCGGTGGTTCTGGTTTTTTGTGCTGTGCTGCTTAGCATGCCGTCCCACAGTTCTCTGTGGGTAGTAGGTACACTTGCCCTGCTCACCGGACTCACGTGTATGCAACTGGTCCTGCGCAAACAACACGTTCCTGTATGGACGCACAAGGCAACCACCTTGGTTGGCTGTGCGCTCATTGTAGATGCGCTGGCTGCATGGTTTTGGTCTGATTTCGGAGCACTGCTAGTGTTCCTCCCTATTTTGCAGGCGGTCGCACTCACACTTGCCTGGTTCCTGTTTTGGCCGGTGGATCGCCTGCTCAAAACACAGAGAATGCAAAGGGCAACACGTCTGCGGGAACAGTTCCCCAACCTCACGGTGATTGGCATAACGGGAAGTGTGGGAAAAACAACGGTGAAGGAACTGCTTTCCTGCATTCTCTCAAAAAAAGACATCCTCTGTACCCCGGCCTACGTGAACAGCGAAATGGGCGTAGCCAACTGGCTGCTGAAGGAACTTTCTGTACGAAAGCAGAACCCACCCAGGATCCTCATTGTGGAAATGGGCGCCTACCGCAAAGGAGAAATTGCCAAGCTCTGCCGTATAGTACAACCTTCTCTCGGGGTCGTGACCTACATCGGCAAACAGCACGTAGGCTTGTTTGGATCTGCGCAGGCACTCATAGATACAAAGGCAGAACTGGTGCAGGCTATTCCGGAGGATGGAATGGTCTTCCTGAATGCCGATAACAGTGGCTGCGCCAAACTTGCCGAGAGAGCGCACAGCCCTGTGCATCTGGTAAGCACCGGCGGACATGCGGATACCGAAGCATTTGATGTGGAAGAAACAGCAACCGGAATAGCGTTCCGCGCCGGCGACACGCGTTTTTCAGTGCCCCTCCACGGCACGCACAATGTCACGAACGTACTCCTTGCCATAGCAGTAGCACGTGCACTGGAAATGAAAGAGAGCGACATTGCACAGGAACTTTCACGGTACACGCCACCCGCACACACCTTCTCGGTACGCACAGAGCGGGGCGTAACCATTTTGGACGATACCCACAACGCCAGTCCTGCGAGCTTCAAGGCTGCCATTGCCTGGGCGAAATCGCAGCCGGCGGTGCACAAAGTGCTGCTCACCAGCGGTCTTATAGAACTGGGAACGGAACAGGACCGCATCCATACCGAACTGGGAGAAATGTCACAGAGCACGTTCCATCGTGTGATTTTCCTGCATCCGCGGAGTGGCGAGTATTTTGAGAAAGGACGGGGTGAAGCAATCGAAATCCGTACGGCACTTACGCAACCCGTAGAGAGGGACTCACTTCTTGTCTGCGTTGGACGTGTGCCTGAGCCTATGATTCAAGCAGTACTGCCATGAGCCTGCAACCCATACACCATACCTTTGGACCGCATGTTTCCGGCCGCTATGCGCGCAAGGCAGACAGACTGCTCCTTACACCGTGGACATGGAAACACACTGTGGAGACCGAGCGTTTACGCTCCGCAATACAGGAGCAGTTTGGCGGCTCCGTGCACCTCTTCGCCTCGGGACGGGAAGCGCTCCTGGCGCTCCTGCGATCCCTGCAGTTTGAACAGGGTGCAGAAATTATCGTACAGGGATTCACCTGTGTGGCTCTCCCCAATGCCATCCATGCTGCCGGCTACACTCCCGTGTACGTAGACATAGACAAAGAGACGCTGAATATGGATACACAAGCTCTGCAGGGGCGCATCAGCAATCGCACACGTGCCATTATCTGTCAGCACACATTTGGCATTCCCGCGGATACCGCACGGCTCAGACACATTTGTACAGAAAAGCATATCATCCTGATCGAAGATTGCGCGCACATACTGCCGGACAAGGCGGGACCGGATGCCATCGCGCGCCAAGGTGACTACCTCCTCCTGAGTTTGAATAGAGATAAAGCACTCTCAGGCATGACAGGCGGTGCCATAGTGGACTGCAAGCGCTCTAGAGAAAATGCTCTTTGCACCGAAGAGAAAACTGCTCTGCCACTCCGCAGAGGGCACATTGCGCGGCTGCTCCTGTACGCCCCACTCTACAGAAAAACACGATTCGTCTATGGTCTCTGCGGACTGGGAAAGATGCTCCTGTTCCTTAGCCGAAAAGTGGGACTCCTGCTCCCTGTGCTCACAGCGCAGGAGAAGGAAGGAACCATGTCTCCGCAGCTACATACCATGCCCGAGCCCTGTGCCGCACTTGCCCGGATGGAATGGCCAAACCTACAGGCCATCAACAGTCACAGACGTGCACGCACTGCGCAGTACCTTGCAGCCGCTGCAGAGAGAGGATGGAAAATGCCGCGGGGGGTACAGGCAGATCTGCCTCTCCAGAAGTTTCCGCTGTACGTGGAAGATGCCGATGCCATACGTACACGACTGAAACAGAAGGGTATGTACCTGGATGACGGCTGGACGGGAGCGGTGGTGTGTCCCCGCAGTGCTCATCAGGAAACAGCGAATTACACAGCAGGGAGTTGCCCGCATGCAGAATACGTTGCCCGTCATATTCTCACACTTCCCACGCACCCTACTACTACAGAGAAGCAGGCAAAAAAACTCATACAATCCCTCTCTTCCCTGCTAGGATGAGCCCCATGGATATGCGAGAAGCACAAAACCAGCAAGAGTGGGATTCCTTTCTTGCACACCAGCAATGTAGCCCGTTTCTGCAGAGTTGGACAATGGGCGAGGTATACCGCTCCATTGGTCAAAATCCCCTTCGGCTCCGGGTGCAAAACGGTGAAGCAATCACAGGTATTTGTCAGGCAGTTGTGGTGTCTGCACGCCGGGGAAAACACCTGAGTGTCCCCTACGGACCCATCTGCTCGGATGTCTCCGCACTTGAGCTCCTGCTCCGGGGACTGGAGGACCATGCAAAAGAACAACAATGTGCATTCATAAGACTCAGCCCGTTTTGGCCGCAGGAACGCATGATCCCCCGGAGCAAACCCGCTCCCCTGCATCTCCTTGCAGAACACCTCTGGTATCTCCCGCTCACAGAACCGGATGCCTGGCAGCAGGAGCAGGGCGAAAGAACTCCGCGGGGTGAGGAAGAAATGTTCATGCAACTGAGAAAAACAACACGCAATCTTGTTCGCAGGGCAGGTAAAGATGGGGTGACCATCGAGGCCTCACAACATCCCCTGGAGGATCTGCCGTTCTTTCTTACTCTGCATGATGAGACGCGGAAACGTCATGGCTTTGCACCGTACTCCGATTCATTTTTCCGGGCACAAGTCGAGCACTTTGCGCCCCGCAACGAGTGCACACTGTATCTCGCCCGGTACAACGGCGAGGTCATCGCCGCCTCCATTCACATGCACATGGCAGGCGAAACAAGCTACCACCACGGTGCGAGCACACACAGGCACAGCAAAGTACCTGCGAGTTACCTCCTGCAGTGGACTGCCATCTGTGATGCTCTCAAACGCGGTGACCATATCTACAATTTCTGGGGTATTGCTCCGGAAGGAGCAACAAAGCATCCCTTCCGTGGGGTGACAACCTTCAAAACAGGTTTTGGAGGCTCTCTGCTCACACTCACGCACTGTATGGACGTTCCTCTCTCGCCTCTGTACTATGGCACACGCGCCTTCGAGTATGTCCGGAAGTGGCGGCGCGGTTTTTAACCCCTCTCTCCATGACAAAAAAGCAGACTCCGGAAGTTAAACTGACAGTCGAAGACAGGCTCGACATCATTATTGCTCACCTGCAGAGAATGGATAAGCGCGACCGTCTGCGTACCATTGGCGGGTTTATAAAGGGCGTACTCGGACTCATTCCTCTTATTCTCATGCTTGCAAGCGTGTGGTTTGTGTACGTACATGGAGACGAACTCCTGAAAAAGATTGCGCAGCAGGCAGCGGAGCAGGCTGCATCGTTCACCCAGAACAGTGCGGGAGATTTAATGCAGAGGATCAACGTGATGTTCCCTGACGGGAGGTGAAGCTCCGCAAACGTTAGCAGGTGGCATCCTCCATTATGCCGGCAGGCGGGTAACGTTCGAACCTATCACAAGAAATGCTGATACAGTCTTCGGGCAGAACAGTATCAAATTAAACGCGAAGTGGTATCAGTTCTTCCATTTCCCGAGGAAATCTTTTGCAATCCGTTCTTTCTTCTTCCTTACCACCGTATCCCTGCCCTCCGTCACCATGCTCAGCTTCCCCAGGGGAATATCCATTTTCTCCGCTTTCCTCAGGGCATGCAGGGTTTTCTTGCTCATTTCTGCCCGGAATGCCTCGAACTCCGCCAGGAAGAAGTTGTGCTGAGAAATGTGTCTTGCTGCCATCTCTCTCCACTGTTCTTCCGTATTCTCTCTGTAGGTATGCCCGATGGTATTCATGTGATACGGCAGCATATCCGGCTCATGGCATTCCGCGAGGTAGCGCACGTAGGTCTTCCGGATGTCGGCGTCCCTCTCTACGAGCCGCTCCAGTTGCCTGACATACGCCTGCAATTCCCCCCTTACATCCGGAACCTCCTTCCGGAGGAAGAACGCGACAATGGGTGGCGGAGGAGGAGAGGGCCTGCTTTCGGGACAGGGGATCTCGTCGGATGGGAAGATCTCGTACCGTGGTCTTCCTGTTCCCTCGCTGTGCACGTGCTCATACGCTTCCAGCCACGTGTACCCTATGGCCAGCAACGCGTTGTACGACGGCATGCATCCCGTATGACTGAATGTAAGAGCCTGGGTCGCCCACAGGCGCAAAAGCTCCATGTTCACGTCTTCCGCTCCGCTTTGCAGGATATGAAAATCGCAGAGCACGGCCTTTTCGTACCAGTCTCTCCTCCGTACGAGGTGCGTCACCATGTTCGCCAGCTCTTCGTCCCGGGCCTGAAATCCCTTCTGTTCGGCAAGAACCCTGAGCAGATCGGCGGCAAACTCTTCCGGAGACGTGTAGTCGCCGGGGTTCGCCGGGGGGGCTTTTTGCAGGAGTGCCGTGACCTGGTCGATCTGCGGTTGCATGGAAGAGGAGGAGGCTAAGCGCCACCGGTATGATCCCTGTCTCTCTCTCTCTCTTTCCACCATTCTTCCTTGCCATCCAGGCGGTTTTGAGTCATTTTCTTCAGTTTTTCCAGAGCGGGAAGCTGTAAGCCTCTTTCATTTCTGAGTCGCATAAACGTCAGTACGTCTTCATAGACCAGCACATACCCTCCTTCCTTCTTGTACTCCTCCTCCGAACTGCTCGGCAGCAGGTACCGCAATCCCAGGCCCAGATCAAAAAGTGCCCTCTGGTCAGGCTTTGCAGGATCTATGCCCAGTTCCCTGAACCGTTGAGATTCCGTTTTATCTTCCGTATTTCCGCCAAACAGGATCTGATTGCAGTTATGGAACCAGTTTGCCTGCTTCTCCGTCATAAGCGCATTATCCCCCGTATCCACACCCGCAACGAACAGCGCAAGCGCGTTGCGGACGCCCGGGGAACGATTCGGCAGAGAATGCCCGTCCTGGTCCACAATGGACCACGTAAACTTGTCATCAAATTCCTGCGCCGAGAAATCTCTGAGTTCGTAGGGGCGGGCACGCGCCCTGTCCCCCGCGTGATGACCGATGATACTGCCTGTTCCATCTACGGAGATTTTCATTTCCGCTCCTCTTACGCTGCCGGTAAGGGTTCCGTACACCAGCCTTGGCGCGTTGGCGAAGAATGCCCGTGCGGCCTCTTTGTTCCCTTCCTGCCGCTCAATTTTCCGCAGGGCACCGTTCCACGCGGGAGGGAGATCTGCAAGGGAGCCTGTAACGCCAAGATCACTCAGTATTCTGTTTGTTTCTTGTCTGAGAGCTTTTTCCTGCTCCCGGGTCTCTTTCTGCTGCTCTGCCGCCTGTTTTAAAAATTGCGTCTTGAGTTCCAGGCTTTCTTTCTGGCTTTTAATATAGTCTCGGAAAATCGTGTTACCTTTCTTAGCTTCTTCTCTCACAAAAGCACCGATGTCCTCCGCTTCCAACATTTTCTTAAAGAGCTTCTTGTCCTGCTTCGCTACCTTCTCCATAACCATGGCTGCTTCCAATACTTTTCCTTCGCTCTCCACTGCGTCGCTCTCCAAATTCTTCAATACAATTCCCGCTTCCTCCTCTGAATAGGATTCTCGAAAGACTGTCTGAATCTTTCTCCTTTCGTCTTTTGTACCGTACTTGTAGCGTTCTGCAACTTCCTTGATTGCCAGTTTATCCGTGGGATCCACGCCTACTTTCTCGGCGGCCTTCTCCACGGCTTCTTCCAGTCGCGCTTTCTCCCGTTCCCGTTTCTCCTCTGCTTCTTCCTGTGTTGCAACGTTCTCAGCCTTGTTTGTATTCTGCACAACGGCCTCCGTTGCCGTTTTCTCCTCCACTGCCACAGTTGCACTCGTGTCGGTTTTTGCTTCTGTTTCCTCTTCTTTGCGCTCCTGCGTTTCAACCTCCTCTTCCTCCCCGCGAACCGGCGGAACCAGGCCTTTGATGGTTCGATCGATCATGCTTTCCCGTGTTTCGGTGACGGTTTTTGTTGCCAGCTGTTCGTCGGACAGTGGTTCTTTCGAGGCTTCTTTTATCTTGTTGAGTCGGCTACGTGCTTCGATGAAGTCGATGCTGCTGAAATCAGCAATGCTCTCTTTGCCAACTTCAGATTGGCCAATGCTTACCAGTTCGTTCGGGTTATCTGAAATTGGAGCACTCTCCCTAGCAGTTTGGGCTGAACTTCTTTTACCAGTTTCTTTCGGCGTATTAAAGTTTGCTTCCGCATGTGCAACCATACCGGCAATGCTCTTCGTTCCACCGCTGTCTGTTCTGTGACTCCTGGATTCATTCACAGTCCTTTCTGCATGCTTCTTCTGCGATTCATTCAGTTCCGCAAAGCTTTCCTCAGCGTTCTGTACCATACGCGCCACCAGATCGGGAGGAAGAAGGCTTTCCGCCGATTCGGGAGTGGATTCGGTATTGGGTTTGGGTATTTCCGGCATCCCACTAGTATATCACAAAACCGGGCATTTTGTAAGCTACAGACTCTTTGAGAGGGAGACTGCTTTGTTCACAGCCGGCTGCGGACTTTCGTATTCGTATGTTATACAGAGGTTGTAAGGTTCCCGTGTTGCCGTTTGGTTTGTACGCAGAACAACGTAGTACATGGTAATTGCCTTGTATTCACCTGACTGCTCATCCTTCTTACTCGTTTGTGCCTGGAACAGTGTAATAATCGCAAATTGCCTTACTTTACCGTTAGCTTCCCAGAGAACATGCACGGGGCATTCTTCCTGTTTCGCATTTGGATCTTTTTTCCGGAGGTTGAAGTTATTGAGTGCCAACTGACCATGCTCAGCCCAAAATTGCGCTGCATCTTTTGATTTGCATTGCGGTAATGTCAAGAACTCCTCTAGGGAAACATGTCTTCCTTCCTCCCTTTCCAATCGAATAATCTCTTCTCCACTAAGTTCTTTCTTAACTACACCTGTAGATTCTGCATTCGGATTTGGTCGTACAGCACTGAGCGAAATGGGATCCGCATGTGCTTTTGCCGTTCCCCAGTCGGAAGCCGTGAGCCATACGAGACCGGCAAGAATGAGTTTGGCAATTTGGCGTGTTCCCCCGCGCAGAAGGCCAACGGAACCCGTGTAGTTTGTCACCTCTTTCCCGTCCGCTTCCGCTTCCTCCCATTCTGCTGCAAACTGCGCCTGAATTTTTCCTTGTGCAATCAGTTCAGCTGCTATGAGTGCCAGTTCTTCCTCCGTTACCTCCGTTTCCACTTCGGATGCTCCGGGGGAAAGGCTCTGCATCTCAAAGGAGCTTTTGTTGTCTTCTGTGTTAAAAGTGCCTTCGGTAAAGGGTACACCCTCCTGTTGCTCTCCTTCCAAAACAAGAAGAATCTCCTCTGTTGCACCCTTCGGAAGATCCGGAATGTGCCTTCCTTCTTCAGGTTCCGTGGCTTCGCCGCCTCTGACATCATCAAGTTTGACCATGGCAAAAGATATAGTCTACGAAGGTAGTTATTATAGTCAAATGAATGCCTTTGACAAGGAGAGTTGGCGTGTTTTGGGAAGGCTCGACCTGGTAGTTCGGCACGGGAGAAGGGATGCTGCTATGGAGGAATGACATTAACGCCATAAGGGCAATCTTGTTTGTTCTATGCATGCATAGAACGTGAAGCTCCGCCAGCTTACGCAGGCGGTTTCTTCCACTACGCCTGCGGCGTCGCTCGCGAAACCCGGCGAAGCAGTATCGCATGTTGACTAAGCGCATTCATCCCCCAGCTCACGCAGGGGGCATTCTGCGAAGTCGGGTAAATTTTGTCTAAGAAAAGCCAAAAAAGTACCTAAATCCAAATGAAATTTTTCTTATTCCTTCTCTCTACGTTCCAAGACCTGCATACTCACAGTATACGTAACAGTTCTTTCTCATCACAGAAGGTCAATAAAGGTGAAATCATGACAACAGCTCTCTATTGGAGTGGAGGTAAGGATTGTACGCTCGCCCTCCTGGAATCACTGCGTACCGGAACAAAGGTTGACTATCTCATTACGTTTGTTGGAGAAAACACTGAGTTTCTTTGCCATCCAATTTCCATAATGAAGGAACAGGCAAGGCAGCTGAACATACCACATGTACTTCATGTTATTCGTGAACCTTTTGAGGCTTCCTACGAAGAAGCAATTCACCTGCACAAGTGTAAGCTTGGTGTAGATGTTGTGATTACAGGTGACCTAATTTGTCATCAAACAAAAAGGTTTACGAACTACTGGTTACGGAAGTTATGCGAAAAACTGGGCGTACGGCTTTCTTGTCCTATGGGTTCGTTTTCCAGGGAAGAAGTATTGGAAAAAGTATTGGAATATGGTTTGGGTGTATACATTACCGGAGTGCACACCGGAATTCTGCCAATAGATTTTCTTTGGCACCGTATGGATGCAGGAAAGATCAAGCATCTTCTTGCATTACACAAAGAACAAGACCATGACTTTGATCTTTGTGGAGAAGATGGAGAATACCACACGACTGTGCTCTCTTCTTTATACTTTACCATTCCTATTCCCGATTTGGGAGCTTTTGCAGAACGCTGCCTTCAGGTTGCGTACCTGCCACTGCTCCAATCTTGTAATGTGTAAGATGTTTTTGTTTTCTTTTCACAGAAAGGAGTTAGAAAATGGGCAATCCGGATAGCCACGCTCCTGCGAGGCAGGATTACAAACGTCAAAGCGTATATATCCCCGGAGATCTGCACATCTTTACCGGACGTTGCAGAGACTGCGGTGGTGCTTATACCATTAACGTCAAGGATCTGAAGACAGGTGGTCATAGTTCGACCATTATCTGTCCTCATTGTGGAGTGCGGCACATGTACCACACCGACTGACCTCATGTGATGAGATGGCTACTCCCCAACGATTTTGCTATCGTTGGGGAGTTCTTCATGAAGATTGCTCCGCACCCGCACTGGCCTCAAAAAGAACCTGAAACTCTCGAGGAACTTAGAGAGTACCTCGCAGGTCGTTTCGACTTCCTTTTTGGAAACGAAGAGAACCAAAAAGATGTACAACAAGTGCTTCATTGGCTCCGGGAAGATCCCGAAAAAATTTTTGAATGGAGTGGCGCGGATTCTTTCTTTACACTGTTTACGCCTTTTCATACAGGTATTCCTTTTTTAAAAAGCGCCATGCAACACTATCGTTTTCCGGAAGAATTGAAAAATTTCCTAACGCTATGCACTTCGCTGGAAAAACAGACTGACCAATTTATTTACAACAAGACCGCAGAAGAACTAAAAAACAAGCAGCAAATCATTCAAGACCTTACGGCACTCTGTCGTCTGATGCCAACACACGATGTATTTGCTCAATGGTTAAGTGATATTCGAAACTAGGGAACCTCTGAATAACTCAATCATGTGAAAGAGGAAATTGTTCAAGGAAAATGGTAGAATTGTGGCATTCATTAGCCACATTCCAACTCTTTACATGTCTGCCCAATCTTCCTTCTTCAGGCTCCAAGGCTTCGCCGCCTTTGACATCATCAAGTTTGGCCATAACAAACTTCATAGTGTACGAATGAAGTTATTCTAGTCCATTTTTCCTCTTTGACAAGAGGGATTTACATTGTGCATAACAAGCATCTTTTCTTGTGCAAAATGCCTAAAGAGCCCAAGCAATAGAGTGCAACGGGAAGATGAAAAGCAGAGAATGACCTCCATCCCCCAAACCCCCTTCCTCCAAAGGAGGAAGGGGGTATCCCCCTCTCCTCTGGAGAGGGGGATTACAGGGGGAGAGGTCATTCTCTGTTTCAAATAGGGGAAGACCGCATGTTGTACGGGGCTACCTTTTCTCAATCGTGAAGCTCCACGCCCTTACGGGCATGGCATCTTCCTCACTTCGCTGCTCTGCAGCGCGAAACCCTGTACCGAACGCTCTATAAATTGAGGAGGAACCAATGCACCATTGCATTCCATTTTTCACAGAACTTCAAAAGCTTCCCCGGGAGATCAATTCTCTCATTCAATACACAAAGACAAAACTACGAGTGTAATACAGAAGCACCCTGCGTAACGCTCTGCGAACCATGTA
>Ga0210057_1004008_pt1 | contig 19888 bp, 15 predicted proteins | sample CryGeyCG2114_010_2_FD_183968 | JGI IMG/M metagenome (GOLD analysis project Ga0210057, IMG submission 183968) | Groundwater microbial communities from aquifer - Crystal Geyser CG10_big_fil_rev_8/21/14_0.10 (SPAdes) (version 2) | ecosystem: Environmental > Aquatic > Deep subsurface > Groundwater ...
CATGTTCAATTCAGACAGGTGTGGAAGCAGCGCATAGCTGAAACGGACTCATGAGGCGCAGATGCGGAAGTAGGTAAAATGGCAGCAAGAGCGTGGCGCACAGGGTTAACGACTCATGCCTTCTAGGCTGGTGTTCATACCACCGCCTCTGGCGGTGGTAATTGATTCTTATTCCTGTATACTCCCTCTATGATTAAAGTAGTCCTTTTCGATGTCGACGGTGTACTGGTTGACTCCTTTAGAGCTGGACATCAATTTTTAATTGATGTTCTTAAAGCCATGGGATATCCCGCTCCTACCAAGGAAGTCTTCAAAACAGCCTTCCACCTTCCTCTCGTACCCGCACTCAAACACCTGACAAAATCAGAACTAACCGAAGAGCTTGAACGTCTTCATGAGATCGTCGACCGTGTCCATTATCACACTGAACTCCTATCGGAGTACCCGTACACAAAGGAAATGCTAGAAATCCTTAGCCATAATTACAGGCTCGGTATTATCACCAGCCGGAATACTGATGGTCTCACTAAACGCTACTATCCATTCGCTCAAACAAGGAGCTTGTTCTCGGTGGCAATTACTAGAGACGATGTCACGCACTACAAACCACATCCAGAACCTCTACTGCTCGCGGCGAAGAAGCTCCGTGTAAAGCCGAGCGAATGTGTCTACGTCGGGGACTCCAACACCGACATCGAGGCGGGCAAAGCTGCGGGTATGAAAACGATTATGTACGGCGGGAGACGAAACAAAGATGCTGACGCAACAACTTCGTCGTTTAAGAAACTCCCTTCTCTCATCAAAGCATTACACTAGTCATGCTCTTGCAGAATTAGCGAAGGAGCGCATGATACAAAATAGTTCAAGAACAAACGTAGTAATGACAATGAAAGCGAGGTACTATGAGCGATACAGCAAACGGAGCTCCGAAAATCCTGCCTAAGAAAGCTGTCGAACGCGTCACGATATCCCCTAGTCCCGAGGTGGCTGATGCACTACGTCGACAACAGAAAGAACGAGAGGCTCACAAGCATGCCTCCTCAAAGCCAGGACCTCTTCCGGCACAGCAAGAAAACTAGAGACCTTGTACAGGCTCTTTCCTTTCAGCGCGTCCACCATACGGATGCACTTTTTTCTCATTAGGAGGTAGACGCAACGAGCTTCAGTAACGCACTGTGTACGACACCGTTTGATGCAATAAAGAAATCTGACGAGCCAAATATCCAGGGTTTGCCTTCGAAGTCGGTGATAGTACCACCCGCCTCCTGTGCCAGAAGAACGCCAGCGGCATAGTCCCATTTGTTCAGTCCGATACAGATAAATCCTTCGGTGCCTCCGCGCGCCACGAATCCAAGTTCAAGCGCGGTACACCCCAAATACCGTTTTGATTTCACGAACGATTCCGCGTTGGAGAGCATTTTGTTGAGATGCTCTTTTTCTCTCTTGCCGGGACCGAAACTAATCATCGCGTGATCGTGGGCATCTTCGGATACGCGAACACTCTTCCCTTTCCATGTCATACCTTTCCCTTTCGCCGCAGCGTACATTGCGTCCCCTATCGGATGATAGACGACTCCCGCGACTGGCACGCCATCCTGTAACACCGCGATTGAAACGGCGAACATCGGAATACCATTCAGGAAATTCGCCGTACCGTCAAGCGGGTCAATGACCCATTGATACGGAGAAGCGCTTTTCTGTTCCTCACTCTCCTCGCTCAAGATGCCGTGGTTTGGAAAATGCTTTTTTATTTCGGCGAGAATCACCGTCTCCGATTCTTTGTCGGCGGCGGTCACGAAGCTCTTGTCCTCTTTGACTTCACGCGAAAGAGCCGTTTCAAAATAACTTGAAACCACCGCGCCTCCTTTCTTGGCCGCTTCCATCGCAACCGATAATAAGTCCATTGTATTAGAAATTAGGTGAATTAGGTGAATTAGAAATTCCGTTGGTTGTCCTCACTCAACGGCTATACTTTCCTTCCGATGCCTCACTGGTCTCCTGCACCCGCTTCCCGAAAATCGCTTGCGCGGATGCTACTTTTTCCGGCTTGCCCAACCACTCCTTCATCACCGGCTCCTGCAAGGCACGCGAGTAGGAGAAGGAAATGCGCCAAGGGGTATGTTGTTTTTTCGCCTGCTTCACGATTTCGTTCAAACGATCCGTCGCTTCTTCGGACGTTTGTCCCCCTGAAAGAAAGACGATGCCCGGGACTTCTTTGGGTACCGAGGCTATAAACGCACGAAGCGTACTTTCGGCAATCTCTGCAAGGCTGGCAGACACACCAGATTCTTTCCCCGGAAGCGCCATGCTGGATTTAAGAATCGTCTCGGAAAGCGAAACTCCCGCTTTTTTCATTTCTTCAAACATCACCGCAAGCGTGTCCATAAGTACCACTTCGGAACGGGCAAGTGTATGCGTGCCGTCAAGCAAGACTTCCGGTTCGACGATTGGCACGAGACCCACGTCCTGGCACGCCTTCGCGTAAAGCGCGAGACGCCGTCCATTTTCTCGTAGGCATTCCGAGGTCGGTATCACCTCTCCGATACGGATAACCGCGCGCCATTTAGTGAATGTCGCTCCGAGCTTTGCGTATTCAACTAGACGTTCCTCCAGACCATCGAGACCTTTCGTCACTTCCTCACCGGAAGCACCGAATGGTTCTGTTTTCTGGTCCACCTTGATACCTGAGAGAATCCCTCGTCTTGAAAGAAACTCGACAAATGGTTCTCCATCGCTCGCCTTCTGGCGGATAGTCTCGTCGTAAAGAATAATGCCGGAAAGCCCTTCCGCGACATTTGGCGAGGAAAAAAGTAGCTCTCGCCACGCGCGCCTCATCTCCGGTGTCTTCGCGATACCGTGCGCATCAAAACGTTTGGCACACGTGGAATCGCTCTCGTCGGCCGCAAGAATCCCCTTTTTGCTCGCCAAAAGTCTTCGCACTGTCTCTTTTAATGTAGCACTCATATGTAACATATAACCAATGTATTAGAAAGTTTATCACATAGATGCTCCCGACAGATAGTTATGACATTAAGCTATGGTACCCGCAAGGAGTAGGGCCGTGATAATCGCTATCGCTAGGCCAAACTTCTGGTAACCTCGGAGATGCTCCTTGTTTACAAGCAAACCTAGCCCCACGGCTCCAAAAAGCGCGATAAAAAAAGGGTAACCGTATTCCCTATCCGACGGGTGGATTTTTGTATCAGAAAATCACCGATACCCCAACAGAGCATCGCCACAAACGCGAGTCCGATACCAACGGAAACGGACATGATAAAAAATCTTAAAGACTAACTATTCTCTAATTCTCACGAATTAGAGAATAGAAATAACACCCCTAATAGGCGTGGGGACCGCGGGAGTGCACCAATAATAGACTTCAAGGCTCTGCTGACGGCGATCAACCAGGCCAGCGGAAAAAAGGACGGCGAGGTGCCGCGAGGTGGATTTAGCTGAAAGTTTTATCACATACACAACTTCCATGACGTTTGCTTCGCCGTTTTTCTTAAGCGACCGAAGGATCGCAAGTCTTCGCTTGTTCGCGAGCGCTTTAAGCAGTCTTTCAAGTTCCTTCAGTTCCCTATGCGTCAAGTATACCGCCTTCCTTCCCGCCCCGCCACCCTTATTCTTTAATTCGTGAGAATCAGAGAATAGAAGAATCCGTGGTACATTTAGTCCAAATCCGCAAGCGATTTAATTTTTCTGCATTTGCCCAATTTATAATCTTGCAACGCTTTCCGAACCGATAGAACTTGTATGGTTTTTCCGGCGTGATACTCCTTTAGCCTACTTTCAACAGGTCTAGCAAGAGCCTTCGCCTTCCATTCAGTAAGAAAATATTAGGGAACGGCGTGTTCCGAAAGTTTTTTATACTCTTTCATGGTAAGCACAACAACTCCGCCGTCTTTTTGTGTCTACTTTTTTGAAAGGCTGATGGTGGACGTATTGGTATGATTGCATCTTTACTCCCAAAGAACAAAACCGAGAAGATACTCAAATCTTCAGCCCGTGCGAGTACTGTGGAGGCAACGATAAATCAGCCAAGTAAGCAGAACAGGCATTATAAAGACGATTACAAGCTACATAAAGCTATTTTTGAGGATTAGGGGATAGTTGTCTCCGAAATTGGAATGGAAACAGGTGACCATGTAGTTCAAGCCACAAAGTTTCGTTTCGTAATCTTTATCCAAATCGAAAGAGCCATCATACTCGACCGGAATAAGTGGTACCAGACTTAAAGCAGACCAAAGCATCCTTATCAGCAGGAACACGCCAATGATTTTGAGAGATCTCATAATTGAAATTACTTCTTCTTGGAACAATCTATTCCCGCCTTGAGAAACGCGGTGAAGAGCGGGTGTGGGGCGAGCGGGCGAGATTTTAGTTCAGGGTGAAACTGTGTTCCAAGAAAGAAGGGGTGCTCGGTACGCGGAAGCTCAGCGATTTCCATAAGCACGCCGTCGGGAGACTTCCCTGAGAAGACGAGTCCTGCCTTTTCAATCTGTGCGATATATTCTGGATTCACTTCATAGCGGTGACGATGGCGCTCGGAGATAGTCTGACTAACCGGCCGGTTAGTCAGACTATCTCCGAGTAAGTATGCTTTGCGCGCAATGGTATCTGGCTTCAAAACGCAGGAGTAGGCGCCAAGGCGCATTGTCGCGCCGAAATTACCTGCCTGCATGTGCTTTTTCTGCTCGGGCATAATGTCGATAACAGGATGTTCTGTTTTCGGATCAATTTCCGTGGTATTGGCGCCTTTCAGTCCCACCACATTGCGCGCATACTCTATCGTCATCAGTTGCATGCCGTAACAGAGGCCGAAGTATGGAATCTTGTTTTCGCGAGCAAACTGAATTGCCTTAATCTTCCCTTCAATACCGGTCTCTCCGAACCCTCCTGGAACAAGGACGCCATCGAAGGCCTTGAGCATAGATACGTTCTTTGCGTTGCTTTCAAAATCCTTTGAGCTAATCCACGTGAGCACTGGCTTCTTCCCAAGTTCATAGGCAGAGTGCTTAATGGCCTCAATGACAGAAATGTACGCATCAGAAAGAACGAAATCTCCGGTATCGAAATATTTTCCGATAATCCCGATTCGCACTTCATCTTTCAGTGACTTAATGCGTCGAACCAGCTTCTTCCACGGAGCAAGGCCGTCCTTCTTCACTGGCCGTACGTGCAAAGCGCGAAGGAGTATCCCGCTTAAATCGTCTTTCTCGAAATTAATGGGTACCTCATAAATCGTCTCGACGTCAGGCGCAGAGATAACATGCTCCACAGGTACCGAACAGGACATCGCGATTTTCTCTTTTCGTTTGTGGTCGAGAGGCTGTGATCCACGCGCGATAATAATATCTGGCTGAACGCCGTAGGAATTGACCTGTCTAATGGCGTTCTGGGTTGGGCGAGTCTTCATCTCTCCGATAGTTCCGGGAACGGGCAAATACGAGACGAGTATGAAGATAACGTCGTCAGGATTCTTAAGCTTGAGCACACGGGCTGCTTCAATGAACAACACGTTTTGAAAATCACCGATTGTTCCCCCTATTTCAACCACCGAGATATCTGACTCACTTATCTTGCTTGCCTCTATGAACCGATGGCGGATTTCATCGGTGACGTGCGGAATGGCCTCTACAAACTTACCTTTATATCCCAGGCTTCGCTCGCGCTCGATAACAGTCTTGTAAACCATACCGCTGGTCATGTAATCAGCTGGAGAGAGGTCGCGCCCAAGGAAACGCTCGTAGTTCCCCATATCTTGGTCGGTTTCAAGTCCTGAATTTAAAACAAAAACCTCGCCGTGTTCGGTGGGGTTCATAGTACCCGCATCGACGTTAAGATACGGATCAATTTTCATGAGATTCACTTTGAATCCCTTGGCTTGAAGGATGGTGCCGATGGATGAGGAAGCGATACCCTTACCTACACCCGACATCACGCCACCAATAACAAATATGTACTTATGGTTTCGCTTCGCCTTACTCATGATTTATGACTTATTACTGAATAACCTATTACTGATATTAAAATATCGAATATCTAATTTCTAATTTCGAAGAATATCTAGACTTAGAAAAAATAAAAAGATACATGCTTGACTTATTAAGTCTGGTTCGCCTTTTTATTGAGTATTTGGTATTCTTCGGTATTTTTTGATATTCGATATTAGGTATTAGGTATTCGAAATTATACGTTAAGGTACCTTCTCACGGCGAAGTAGCTTGACGCTGCTCCCAGCACAATGCCAGTACCTGCAAGAATCAAGAAGAATTCCCCAAAATGATCGAGGTAATAACGGAAGAGATTCAAGCCACTAAAGAAGTTCTCAGTCGAACTCCCAAGATAGTACGTGATTGGATAAAAGGCCGCAAGTGTTAGGATCGCCGCAGATGTGCCGTAGAGTATACCCGATACCACAAACGGGCCTCGGATGTACGTATTACTTGCCCCAACGAGACGCATAACGGATATCTCGTCTCGAGAGATAAATATCGCCAAACGAATGGTATTAAAGGCGATAATGAGCGATATAGCCACAAGAAGTACACTGAGTGCGAGCCCTAGCTTTTGTGCAGAGTCAATAATACTTGAAAGTTTGTCGATGGTGGCCTTATTGTCGTAGTAGTTTATCTCATCGATAATCGACGTACTTCCTTTTGAAAGAGCGCTCTCCCCTTTTAGAAAGGTAGCAATCCCTTCATACTGCGACGGTTCGGAGGCGCGAATATTGAGAACTGCACCAAGCGGATTGTCGGGAAGTTCATCGAGAGCCTGAAGCGTGAGGGCGTCATTCTCATGGCGAAGCCTAAAGTTCTCAAGGGCCTTCTCACGCGATATGTACTCGGTACTTTTCACCTCCACAAGAGCATCTACTGATTTTTGAAGTGCTAAAATACTTGATTCCGGTGCTCCAGTCTGAAAGTATACATTAACGTCTACCTTACTTCGAATCTCATCAAGTGACCGCGTCAGAGTCGCAGAGAGAAAGATAACCGAGCCGATAACAAAGAGCGTAACCGTCATAATCAGCACTGACGCAAGCGACACAAATACATTTCGATAGAAATGAGTAAACCCTCCTCGTAGTATTCGTTTAAATGACGTAATCATGAAAATGTATTAAGTAGTAAGTAGTATGTATTAATAGTATTAAGACTTACGCGCTTGAGTAATTTTTGACCTTTTTCCCTCTGTCATTCCCGAGTAGGCGGGAATCCAGGAACATACCGCATACTCTGGATTCCCGTTTTCACGGGAATGACACCAAACGCATAAGTCCTAAGTATGTAACCGCGATTGAAATTACTGGATGCTTAATATTGTATACGGAATACTTTTTACAATACGTATTTCCCGTTGGGGTCATCACGCACGATTTTCCCTTTCTCCATGGTAATTACTCGCCTCCCAAGCGAATCAATAACTCCTTTATTGTGTGTCGTCAGAATAACCGTTGTACCGAGATCGTTGATTTTCTTCAGTATCTGTACAATATCATGAGTGTTGACTGGGTCGAGGTTTCCTGTCGCTTCGTCCGCAATAATAACATCTGGTTGGTTAACGATAGCTCGTGCAATAGCCACTCGTTGTTTTTCGCCACCTGAAAGCTCGTGAGGGAAATTCCACATCTTGTCCGCAAGATCTACCATCTGAAGGACGTAGGGGACGTCTGCAGCGATTTCTTCGTCGAGTCGGCCGGCCATCTCCATGGCAAAAGCGATATTTTCGTATGCTGTTTTATCGGGAAGTAATCGAAAATCCTGAAAGACGGAACCTATTTTGCGCCGGTATTCGTGAAGTTTATGGCGACGAAGCATGTGCACATTTTGTCCATCAAATACAACCTCCCCTGTCGTTGGTTTCTCTTCTGCCAATATCATTTTAAGCAGTGTCGTCTTTCCCGCACCGGAGTGCCCAACGATTGAGACAAACTCTTTAGGTTCTATCGAAAAACTCACCCCACTTAAGGCCGAAGAATCGTCAGAGTAGATTTTTGAGACATTATCAAATGAAATCATAGTGAAATGCGAAAAAGGTCTTAGAGCCTATCCATTATCTTCCCCCTGTCCTAAAAGCCTTATTTTTGGCTCCAAAACTTCGTCTCGTCCTCAACATAATTCATTATGTTTCGGACTCCGCCTCGTTTTTCGCCTAAAAATAAGGCTTTTATGGACTGGGTACCGCGAGATAGTGGATAGGCTCTTAGCGACACACACATACCGACCCCACACACGAGAGACTCGCGCGTACAGGAGCACCTGTATACCGACAATGTTTTATACCGTTCTTTGCAAGTATACCACAGAGGTATCGGTCTCAAAATGTGCGGGGTTCACTCGGCCGTTCTCGGTACAATAGTAGGCACTGTCGGTATCTGCCCAGGCTCAATCGTATTGTCTATACTAAAGGTTCCTACCAAGATGTTAACGAATCCCCAGATAGAGAGCATGCAAAAGAGGCCTATAATACCGTACAGGATAAACTGCCTGGCCTCCGTGCGTTTCTCCTCATTTGAAGCCTCCGTTACGTAGGTGAAAATACCCCAGATAATGACGAGTATCGTGAGGCCGATGATAAACGGAATGACGGCATTAAGAATCCCTTGAAGCTTCCGCAGAAGCCCGGCAATGGTAAGAGAGTCTGTTCCATCAGCAAGTCGCCCTCCTTGAACAATGACTGACGATGGATCATCAAGAGCACCTGTAAGGACGGTCGGCTGTACTTGTTCTGTAACACTTTCTCCGGTTCCCACGCCACTGCCAGCTCCTCTCCCTCCTCCCGCGTTTTCCCCTGTTTCCCCGACAGCCCCACCTGTAACAACAGTACCGTCCGCCTGCGGTGTTACTTCAAGAGACCCACTCTGATTGCCTTCAGTTGCGCTTGGTGACTCCAGTGCATAGGTAACCGAACCTACCGATACCAGGAAAAGGAGAAGAACGAATCCTGCCACTACCACTTTTTTCTTTTGTTCGTTCACCATGTGCATACTGTATATATTACTCTGCTATCTCCACCTTTGTCGCGGAAGAACAATCTACGCTCCCTTCAAGACAGAGGCGGAAATACCATGTCCCAGCACCCCCTTTCCATCCATACGAAGCGGTGTGTGCTTGACCGGACCCAAGTTCTGGGAAATGCACATCAAGCCAATCGTAAAAGTTGACTCCATTCTGTGAATATTGGAAGGTGCTCGTAAAAGCAGGAGCACTATCTCCTCCTGTGTTACGCACTCTTGCCGCTATCTTCATATAACCTTCAAGTTCGGCAGAGAGGCCGGAAATACGTCCAAGAAATACAGGGGTCTCCGTTTCAAGATGTGCCGGACCGGCAAGTCCGGTTGAATCAATCGATGTATCGACCCCCGAAGCGATGTCTACCCTCGGCAATACCGTAACCTTCGTCGCGGAAGAACAATTATCATCTTCGTCTGATTCAGCAATAGCGTTAGTTATATCGACGCATACTCGGAAATACCAGACACCTTCACCTCCTTTCCATGTGTACTTTGCGTTAGCTTGTGTATTTGCGACTAGTTCAGAAAGATCGAACTGCACCCAATCGGCAAAATTCTGTCCATTTTGTGAATACTGAAAAACATTTGTAAACGTATCAGAAAGCTCTGCCCCTCCTCCTCGACGTATCGCGGTGACGATAGACATGTTGCCAGCAAGGAGTGCACTGTCAGTTCCTTCGGGAGAGTCTCCTGTCAAAATAGGTTTGTTTGCAAAGAGATTCATCGTCGTTAAATCCTTAAAGTTCGCATATTTATTGTCTAGTGTCGCACGAGACGTTATTGGTAAAACCGAAACAAGTTGAAAGGCCTTGAAGACCACGGTACCATCGTTGGTATCAGTTACATCAACATCGAAGGAAAATCTTCCGGTAATGTCTTTCGGTGTACGGTACATAGCGACAATCTCTTTTTCACTTTGCGGAGGAATAGTCACCGTTACTGTTTCCGGCGTAGGCCAGCCTTCTGGAGCGGACAAACTAAGAGAGAACTCTCGCGGTGAACACACCGATGTATCGGTGTTTATAATTCGAGTGCGAACAAACTGTTCGCTATCCGACAAAATCTCTCCAAACGCATCAGCGACATTGAGGAAATAGACTGTGGGCTTCGACGTCGCGCACTCAACCGAACCGAGCATTACATCAAATGAAATCTCGGAATCTGAGCGTGCCGTAATGGGACCAATCCTTACTCCATTTTCAGAATCAATAAAGACATTGTCATCAAGCAGGGCCGAATCAACGGCATCAAGAAGCCAATCATCTGTCGTTCTGGTTGTGTCAACCAGAAACGATACGACCGATCCATATGTAGGAAGCGTTTTATTGATGAAAATTCCGTCTTTTTGCTTTCGATACACACCGGCACTATTCATACCCTCATCAAAGCCCTCTCCGATCCGAAACTCCACATAGTATGCGCCACCATCGAGTAGGTCGATTCGAACGGCTCGCTTCCCGACACCCCCCTCAAGAGGCTTCAGCGTATAGGTTCCACTTTCCTGCACAGAAACTAAGTCACTCGATGTAAGCCAGCCAAGCTTTTCCTTGAATACAACGTTAAAGTGCATCCCTCCATTTGAATTTCCCATTATGTCAAAGGGGTTCCCGTACCCTGAAAGCTTACACGTCTTACTAACAGAGTCAGGGTAGCAATCAAGACCATTGGCATGTCCTAAACCAAGATTATGTCCCATTTCATGAATGAATCCCTTTTCAAAAAGATTCATTTCTGGCTTTAGACTCACCCCGAAGGTGAAGGGGTTTAACTCCGATGAAACATGAACGTTCATCACAGACATCGTATGAGCTTCCCCGTTTGCAAGCACCGTTGTTGCTCCAATACCTGTCGCATTCGACGTCTCAGCATTCCCCTCCCCACACTCACTAAAGTAATCGACAATCGCAAGACGCGTATACTCTCCAAGATTTATCCCTTTATTTTTTATCAACTCATCAAAAAAAGGCTGGTCAGAAGGATGCTTAACCGGGTTTAGATGAATACATTTTCCATTTACGAATTGACTACGATTTATCCGTGTCCAATCAGTTACGACACCAGAAAAGCTTATCTTTCCATACGACTGCTCCTGGTAAAATCTCTGGAAAAGACTGCTTTCATCTAAAGTATATTTCTCAATCATTTCTCGCGAGTAAGCCGGTTCCGGAGAATCCTCGAACAACACAAGAAGTACGAGTGTTTTCTGGTCACCTACAGTTGGCAGAAAGGGGGCTAATGTCACTCCTTCAGAATTCTCTTTTTCGATGGTAACAAGAAGTGGGTCGGTCACTGAAACAAGTGCGGATTCCCCATGCCCTGTCGTGGAGGTCGGATTATCAAGAGACTTGGAAAACAGCGTTGCGATAGGTTTGGTAGCGGTGCTTAGCACATTTTTAATCCCCGAAAGTATTCGGGAAAAAATAGAGGGGGATTTTACCGTAGGAACAGGAGAACAGACAATTTTACCTTTTATTTTCGCTTCAAGACTATCGAGATTCATTCGTAGCTCGTTATCTTTCTCCGGCGAAAGCCCGAGTCTGGTTGCGTCATTCAGCCTTTGACCACCTTTTATACTCATATCATGAGGATCCAATGGCGGGTTCTGTATAGGTATGTTTTCCAAACTCCCCCACGGGTCATGTATCGTAAAGTTAGTAAGCGCATCGCCTTTCGTCCAGATAACGCTGTCCGAACTTGTGGCAATTCCGTTATCAATCGCTGTCTTCGCTTTCTTAAAATCGCCACCGAGAAAGTTCTGCGCGAGAAAGAAATTATACGGAGGATCTACATATATAAACTGTACTTTCTCTTTTGGGTAGTTCGTATGTATGTTAAACGCGATGAATGATCCAACGGAATGAGCGACGACAACAACTCGATTCCCTTCTTTAATTTGCTCGTCAATCATTCCCGTAAGTACGGAGGTTGCCTGATCAAAATCCTTTCCCCTCATAGGGATTTCACCGGCAACGGTTCCCTGCTTTCTCATCCACTCAAAAAACGGATTATCGGGCGCCGTCATAAACCCTCCGACAGCAATGATCTTCGGGGCTTCAGTTCCCGCCTCACATATACCTACCGTCGGTTCACTCTCTGCAATGTCGCTTGAGTTGGTGCCTGTAGCTTCTTCGTCAGACACAATCTGCACAATCTCCCCCCATCGGTCATTCGGGTCAAAACTTTCAACAATAAGATACGAGGATTCGGACGAGGACATCGAAACGGAACCGGACACATCCTCCGAGGTAGTTTCTGTGTCACCACTTCGTGCCGTTGGAATGGCGTTTTTCCGAACCACCTGTGTTCTTGGTGTGCTGGACGTATCAATCAAACACCCATACGCTTGCCGTGCCATGCTCGAGAGCTGACTTTCCATCTGCGAAAGCACATTTTCATACTTACTTTTTTCTGCAATGTAATAGGACAGATTCTTATTGATACCGTCTCGCAATTCTCCAAGCAGATAGACTTCAGGAACACAATCGTGTTCAAACACTTTGTCTCCAAAAGTAACAGTGCTCGACACAAACCCCCCTTTAACACCACCAATCTTTAGTTTGGTTGGCACTCCCCATGAAAACGAGGAACACTCTTTCGCCTTTCCCACATCATCTCGATCAAGAGTAACGGCAAGGGATATGGTGGCTCCCGAGCCCCCAAAAGAAGACTCTTTCCCCAAAAGCGCGCTCTTCGTGACTAACACGAAGTCTTTTGCGAGTGCCTCTTTAAGATCAGTAAGTCTACTAAGTGTCGCATGAGTCACCTTACCTTTGCTTTTTTTCACCTCCGTTTGATAGTCCTTGTATCTCTCGTCAATCTTTTGTTGTACATCAACGGACTTCTTTTCCAACGAAGGAGACACTCCGGAAAAGAGTTCTCCTTTCCCTGTCGAGCTAGTACCGATAGGAAGACTTCTTCCAGCGACACACTGCACCGCAACGTTGCCTATCTGTCCATACGGCTTTTCAATCACCTCGCCTGCCGACACGAGAGCAAAAACTGACGCATCCAGTGTCGTTAAACTGGCTACTTCGCGTGTAGACAAAGAGAGAGCGTCGACGAGATCTTGTATAGACGCAAGTCCCTGCTTCATATCTGCAATCTTCTCCTCAAGAAGAGTAGCGGTCGCCACATTTTGCGCACAGGTCGCCTCGCTGTTCCAACCGGTACGAAAATCCTCTGGCGAGCGATTAAAAACGCTCTGGCCAGTTGCATCAAGACACACTTCCGGCTTGCTTAATTTTTCGCCTGCTGTTACGACTTCAAAGTCTGCTGGCGGAGTATGGTCATTCTGTACAAGCACCTTTACCTTTGTTCCAGGTGGAAAAGGCACATTGCCAACCCCCGCCGATAGACTACGCGAACCTTGTTCAAGCCACGAAATAAATTGAGTAAAAACATTCTCAGTGGTTGCTACTTCCACGCCGTCCTTTATCACCCCGTCCATCTTCGCGCATTCGGGAAAATATGATTTTGCGTTGCCCCCTTTGATAGCCGACATGATGAAACCACAGGAAACAACGTTGAATTGATTTACTTCGCCGATATTCATGAGACTTTTATCACTTGGGCGGTAGTATTTAGCGCTTGGTACCCCAGGCTTGCTCCCTGCATCGTACTCAAAACTACATCCCTGATACCGTGTACTTCCGTACAACCTACTGTCGATTGAGAAATCCGCGAAAGGACGCACCGAACAATTACGTAATGGTAAACCTACATTAAGCGAGGCAGGTTGGTATACATACTCGTCGTTCAGTGTTGCAAACGCATGTGAAAATTCATGTACATACACCACACCGACAGAGGAGGCTCCGCGTGAACCCGCAACAAGTTGAGCTCCGTATGTATCAATCAATGCACCCCGAACAGCATTATTCATTACCGCAACACCTCCTACTCCACCGCTACCTAACGTATTATTTGCAGATTTCACCTTTAACAAATATATGCCGTCAGAACACGAACTATCGCTGAAATACGGAGAAAATACATCATTCTGCATTTGCAGTGAAGGTTTTGTTACATGTGCAGTCTTCATCGCTTGCCGAACTTGGTCAAAAGGCGGGGTGGACCCACCTGTAACTTTCTTTAAATCAACAAAGTAGGAGAAATACGCTTGATTCGAGGCATAGGGTTCTATTGATGCAAAACCATCCTGTCGCACCTCATCAAAATATGACACAACCTCACTCGTATCTGTTCCCACATCATACATTCCGACTATCTTATGCTGTCCATTCCCCCATATCGGCGCGCAAAGTCCGAATGAAACTGGTGATTTTATGTTCTCATCACTCTTAGTGGGATTTGAAATAGTTAGCAAAACATTTATAGGTTCTTGTTTGCTGATTGTGTCAACCAGACGCTCCAATTTCTTCCCCGAAGCAATGCCGTTTGTCCACCCTTTCATCTTCCTCTCGTATACAAACCGGCCTTGTATATCCTGCTCATCTGTTCGAGAAAACACAACAGGGTCAACAACCACTTCATCATCTGAACCAACCACGAGCGCGCCGGTAACATGAAGGAACGGCGGTAGTTGCTCCGTCGTCACCGTCTTCCCTTCCGACCATTCTGGAATACAGTAATAGTTAAATGATGGTTTGATTCGAACAACCAAGTCATAGACGGGAGTCAGAGGAAGATCTCCCATATACCTCTCTTCCTGCATCTTCTTTTCAAAAACAGGATCAACGGCAACCTCCACCCACGGCTTGCCATTTTCTTCATGGAGGTTACCGGTGAAAAAGTCGGTGTCTGGATTCGGACAATACCGCGCACTCGGCGTTTGTGCATACGCAAAAACAGGAGCAAAGAAAAGTAAAACAAAAATTAAGATGAGAATTCGCCTCATTAGAGATATTGTAGCAGAGAAAAATGTCGGAAGATATGGTATAATGGGGATATGAATACAGACGACAAGCAAGCGGAAAAAAAGCCGACAATCGCCTTTCGCCAGTCGCTCTTTTGGGATGTGGACCCAAAGACGATTGACCCGGAGAAAAACGCGGTATATGTCATTGAACGCATTTTAGATTTCGGAGACGACACGGAGGTGCGGTGGATGTGGAAGTATTATGACCACGCGCTTATACACAAGGTTGTAGGACACTCGCGCGTAATCTTTCCCGCCACGCGCTCGTTTTGGAACTTAATGCTATCAACATGAATGAGTGGAATCCCAATCTTGAAGTGCTACCCATGTCCACGCAAAAAGCGCTTGAATACGCACACAAGGAGACATGGCTTGCGGGTGATAATTGGTATCTTGCAGGAGGCACTGCTCTCGCGCTTCAAGTCGGACATCGGCAATCGGTTGACCTTGATTTCTTCACCCAGGAAAAAACTTTCGCGCCTGCTGAAGTAACGCGACATTTTCCCGATACAGTATGGCAGGGCACGATAGTAAAGGAGGGAACTATCTACGGGACTTTATGCAAAGCAAAAGTGAGTTTTATCGCCTACCCGTTTTTTGTCCCTGTCGTGCCTCCGCTCAAATACGGTTCGGTTGCGGTGCTTGATAAAGACGATATCGCTGTCATGAAAATTGTCGCGATTAGCCAACGAGGGAAAAAACGCGATTTTGTCGACCTGTTTTGGTACGCGAAAAATGTTACCCCGCTTGAGTCAGTGATTCAGAAACTGCCACGCCAATATCCGGACATCGCTCATAGTTTCCACCATATTATCAAAGCCCTTACCTATTTTGAAGACGCCGAGAGCGACCCGATGCCGGCCCTCTTTTTTGACGCGACGTGGGAGGATATCAAAACATACTTTCGCAAGGAAGTAGCAAGTATCGCAAAGAAACTTCTCAAGTTGGACTAATTTTACAAGGTCCGACCATATATGAATCCGACCTCCATTTAGCAATAGTGTACGATCGTCTGCTATTGCTAAATCACTTTGAATTACGCACCTCGTCAGTTTGGCTGTATTGACGGGCACCGTCCAGCACGCGGTGTGCTGGACGGTGCCCGTCAGCGACGATTTTCAGGCGTTTCGTAGTTCACAGTGGGTAAACTACGAAAGAATATCCCTTATATTCACCTTTGTGAGGTCCTTTCCCTTCAGATTTGAAGCGATGAGCTTTAGGAGCTCACTTCGAAAGTACATCATACTCTTCAACCCCCAAAATGCACCGATGCCGAGAGTGAGAAGTAGGCGCGCAATTTGTGGTAATGAAGAAAAACTTTCCAACGCAAAGTAGAGCCCTACGACGGACGAAAAGAGTGCTAGTCCGTTCACTATGAATTTAAAAAGGAATTTTGGCATATTGTTGTCAGGGTTTTTGCTCCACGTTTCCAAAATCCGGCGGAGAAAAACTGCCCATATGACGACGAGGGTGCCTGTGGCGATGTCTCTTTTTGTATTTTTCTTAGAGTCTTGTTCACACTCTTGTACACCTAGTGCGTTAACTTCTTAAACCAGACTTTTATCCTTGTCCACCAGTCGTTCTTGATAGGATATTGTATTTCGTAGATCTGTTCCCCGTATGTGTCACTTCTTTCACAGTCACCTTTGACTTTAGCATAAACGGATATCTCGTTCCAAAATTCATTTTTGAGATAGGTAACTCCCTCATCTTTGCCGACTGAACACCCGGCGGTTTCAGCTCTTTCCTTGTAGTTCGCCAGCGCCGGAAAGTCGTCCGACATCGATAGGGGTAAAGAATACCGATTGAACGCATCATCGTTTTCATAATACACTAAAAAGTAATCACCGGACTTCAGGCGAAATTCAAAAAGGAATACATTTTTATCCAAGATGTCGCCCAACCTCTCCACAAAATCCTTAACTTCTTTTTTTGACTCAAACTGTTTTACCCTTTGTGCTATTTTTGCCGTGTCAATTTCGGAGTTGAGTTTAATCGCATCGGTATTTTTATTAACGGTGAGCGAGAGTGTCAGCGTATAGGTAAGCCCTAATGTGGATAGGCTATTGGAAGACACGCTCACCTTTCCTAATACATCACCACCTTCGTCACCGCAAAAACTAAATTCTGAAATGGAAAAACCGTCAATATCGGCTTCCGCATACCAAGTATCAACCAGTTCTTTATATTCGGCCACGTCAACGGGCGGACAATAAGCTTGCGTTCTTGCATGCGCAAAAACAGGAGCAAAGAAAGCAATCGCAAGCCCGCACAGAATAAGACGTTTCATTGCGTAAATTATAGCATGACATTTAGATATGTTCACGGTACTTTGCTCCATGTGCGCCCTTCTTCGTGCTACCATAAACGCATGCGCCACCTTGCGAAACACGACTATGTGTTTCTCGCCGTATGCACGGCAGTTGTATTACTCATGTACGGCCAGTCACTCGCCAGCGGTTTTGTTTTCGATGACCAAAACATCGTGGACAACCGCGCGCTGTTCATGTTTCCGAACACGCTCTCGGATATAGCGCTTGCGCCACATTGGTCACTAGCGAGCGGTTTGTACCGCCCCGTAACACTACTAAGCTACTGGGCAAATTTCGTCTTTACCGGCAACGAGGCGTTTGGATTTCATGTAGTTAACCTTCTTCTATACATTGGTATAGGCTTTTTTATCTATCGCTTCGTCACACGATTGACTCAAAATCAGCTTACCGGACACCTTTCCGCGCTCCTGTTTCTTGTCCTTCCTATCCACAGCGAAGTCGTCGCGAACATCACGGGGCGAAGCGAACTTCTTACGCTGTTTTTTTCTCTTTTGCTGTTTTTGGAGTTCGCTCGACAAGACATCCGGTGGTGGCACAGTGGCCTGTGGATGCTCCTCGCTATCGGATCCAAAGAAACGGCAATCGCCACGCTCCCGATTGCGATACTTGTCCTGTATGTCAGTGAGTATCGTCGCGGAAATCTCGCGACGGCCGTAGCCTCCCGAAATTTCTTCGTGTTTCTATGGCACAGTACGAAAAATCTGGTAAGGAGATTCTTTTTACCGCTTTCCGCTCTTATCATCGCGACTGGAACGTATCTCGTCCTACGTTTTTTCGCGCTGGGACCCGCACATTTTTTTGGCGTGCGTGTCACGCTTATTGAAAATCCTCTTTTCTTTGCTGAACCGCTCTCGCGCATCGCAACGGCGTTTTCGGTACTGTGGATGTATGTTTTCAAAACATTTGTCCCAATCGGTCTCTGCTCCGACTACACCTACAACCAACTTCCCGTTCTGCACTCATTTATGAATACAGGAGTGCTTCTCGGTATAGCGATTTTTGGTGGTATAGTGTTCACGCTTTTTTATTTTGTTCGGAAGAAGCCAGTACTGTCTCTTTCCGCAGGTATTCTGCTTACAAGCTTTTTGCCGGTTTCCAACCTTCTGTTCCCTACCGGCGCGCCTGCAGGTGAGCGATGGTTTTTTTACCCGTCGTTTGGTATCGCGATTCTTGTGGCGTATTTCCTCACCATGCCCCTCTCAAGTAAAAAGCTTTTTGTCTCCAAGATACTCGCCACTGGAGTGGTAATCGCTCTCGTCGTGTACGCCTTCCTAACCGGCGTGCGACAAAGCGACTGGCTTTCGAACGAACGACTGTTCGCCTCAGCGGTCGCATGCGCGCCGATGAGTGTTCTTTCACATTCAAATCTAGGTGCTATGTATATTTTCAAAGACGACTACCCAGAAGCAAGACAGGAACTCGAAACAGCTCGCGACATCGCGCCGATATACTCGAAAGGTCTCAACAATCTTGGACTTGTGTATTGGAAGGAAGGGAAAAATGAGCAAGCGCTCGCGATGTATCACGAGGCACTAAAGCAGGACTTCCCTTACGCAGGCGCGATGGAAAATCTTGCACTACTCTACCTGTCGGAAGGAAAAACCGAAGATGCAAGTCGTTGGCTCACTCTCCTTTTTGACGGCAACCAAACGCTTGTACGTACGTTTCTCAACACTCACCGATTACAATAGACTTACAACAGTCAGACTATGGTAACTCACGCTCGGCTGAAATAAACTCATCGAGTTCGCCGTCTTCGAGTACTTTGTCCACCTGTGACGTTTCCACGCCGGTGCGGTGGTCTTTGACCATTTTGTACGGATGGAGTACATAGGAACGAATTTGATTCCCCCACTCCACACTGGTCGTACTCGAAATCTGCATGCCCTTTTCTTTCGCTAGACGCTGGGTCTCTCTTATTTTATATAGTTTACCCTTCAGAAGTTGAATGCCCTTCTCTTTATTCTGTGCCTGACTTCTCTCGGAGGTGATATGTACCGATATGTTTGTAGGAATATGAGTGATACGAACCGCAGTCTCGCGTTTATTCACATTTTGCCCCCCCGGACCACCGGCACGAGTAAAGGACACCTCAAGCTCACTTTCCGGTATCTCGACATGTTTGCTCGAAGCAGGAAGCTTCGGGATAACTTCCACCATGGAAAATGAGGTATGCCTTTTCTTATTCGCATTGAATGGAGAAATGCGCACTAGCCGGTGCACACCGGATTCATTCTTTAACTCGCCATATGCTCCCTTCCCTGTGATTTCCACCGTCACGTTACGAAACCCTCCATGTTCATTTTGATTTTCATGAATGAGCGTAATTCCCCATTTTCGGCGTTCGGCCAGTTTACGATACATCGAAAGAAGCATCGCGGAGAAATCTTCCGAATCATCCCCACCCGCACCGGAGAATATCGTCATAATGGCGTCACCTCCATCGAAATTCTCGCCGCCTTCTCCCTCTTTCAATCCATTGTATTCTCGAACAATCTCCTGCGCCTTGTCTTTATCCAGCCAAAAATCCCCGCTTGCCATGAGCGTTTCTATTTCCGCTATTCTCTCTTCCCGTTCGTCTGCCATATTGAAGAGTATACTCAAAAACTCTCTTTCGCGCACTTTAGCAATAGTGTACGAACGTACACTATTGCTAAA
>Ga0210057_1004009_pt1 | contig 19888 bp, 25 predicted proteins | sample CryGeyCG2114_010_2_FD_183968 | JGI IMG/M metagenome (GOLD analysis project Ga0210057, IMG submission 183968) | Groundwater microbial communities from aquifer - Crystal Geyser CG10_big_fil_rev_8/21/14_0.10 (SPAdes) (version 2) | ecosystem: Environmental > Aquatic > Deep subsurface > Groundwater ...
AAAAGAAGGCATCTTGGTTACAATATGGACAAGATGACCCCGCAGAGAAAAATTGAAAATTGGATTTTAAACAACAAAACACCAATTGAGTTTAGCAGGGAGGTAAACGAAACCTTGATACTCTACACCGTTTGACAGGTTTAGATGTGTTTGTTATACTCAATATCGTTTATGTTAAGTACTCCGCATGTCTTGGTTGGAATTTTCCTAATAGACAGATTTCCTAATATCTGCGGTCTTGTTTTAGCCCTTTTAAGCCATTTCCTTTTAGACTTTTGTATCCCTCATTGGAATCCTCATCTTTATACTGAGTTTAAAAAGCAAGGTAAAATTTCAAAAACATCACTTAAAATAATTATTCTAGATATTATTACAGCCATCGGCGCTACTTTATATTTTATGAGTCTAAAACTGCCTAACCTTAGTCTAGCTTTACTTTACGGTTTAGCTTCTTTTATGGCAATTTTACCTGATTTTGTGGAGATTCCTTATTACTTTTTTAGATCAAAAAGTGTGCTTTTGAAAAAATATGTTTATTTTGAACATAAATATCAGGCTGGAGCGGGAGTTTTCTGGGGGGGATTAATTCAAATTCTTATAGGTTTAGCAGCTTTAAAATCTCTTCTTACTTTCTAAGTCTAATTTTATTTATTTAACTCTTTCATGATATTCAGAAGTTCTAGTATCAACTTTTACTTTATCCCCTACTTTAATAAATAAAGGCACTTTTATTTTCAAACCATTCTTTGTTTCAGCATTTTTCAAAAGATTAGCCGCTGAGTTACCCTTAACTCCAGGATCACAAGAGCTAATTTCAACAATAATTGAGAGGGGTAAATCAAGGTCAATTGCTTTACCCTCAAAGAAAAACAGATTAACCTGATCACCTTCATTTAAAAACTTACCTTGACTACCAATAATCTTTAGAGAAATTTCTACCTGGTCATAAGTTTTTGGGTCCATAAAAAAATAGCTTTCCTGATCACAGTAAAGATATTGAAGTTTTCTCTTTTCTATTAAAGCTTCCTCGAAGCGGTCATTAGAACCAAAGTTTAAATTTAAAACATTGCCAAATATTAGGTTTTTAGCTTTCACCTTAATATCAGCTCCTCTTCTGGATAAATGGGTATGCTTGTAATCTAAAACCTTAAAAGGTTTCCCTTGATAAAGAAAGCAAGTGTTATTTTTTAGCTGAGTGGCATTTAACATTATGAAATTCTAACAGGTATGGGTTTGCATCTCAAGGGGAAAAAAGATAAAATTGATTTAAGCCAAGGTGGCGGAACTGGCAGACGCGCAGGTCTCAAAAACCTGTGAGGATAATACCTCATGAGGGTTCAATTCCCTCCCTTGGCACATTTTAAAACTTAATAATTTTTCTTAAAAGTATCTCTATTAAATAAAAAAGTGAATAATTTCTAATTATTTTTACTATTATCTTTCTATCCCTCTTCCAGGGCTAGGTTTTTCCGCTTGAGGTTCAATTGCATGATCAACTCTTTCTCTTCTTAAAACTACTTCTCCATCAATTTCTAGGTATTCTAAAACATTTCCGCCCTTAAAAACAACACCTTCAACTGAACCATCTAATCTATTGAATCTAGCTGATCCCTCAACCTTCTCAGGATCAATTGGTGCTGGTGTAAAGTTTACACCATCCTCTGTTACAAAAATTCCACCTATACCTCCATTTATTCCTGCCATTTATCATTCACCCCCTTTTTAATTAAAATAATTTATTTATCTCTTTTTGTTTCTGAACTAAAAAAGCTTATTCTATCACCCTTAAAGAATAGTTTTAAATTTTTTAAAGGTCCATTTCTATGTTTGGCTACTTTTAAAGATATGTTTTCCAAATCTTCATCATCTTCTCTATATAAGAACATAACAACGTCAGCATCTTGCTCTAGAGCGCCTGATTCTCTTAAATCTGCTAGCTGGGGTATCTTTGTTCCTCTCGCTTCTACTGCCCTGGACAGCTGGCTTAAGGCTAGAACTGGGATTTTTAATTCTCTAGCAAGGTTTTTTAAACCCTGGGATATTTCGGAAACTTCTTGAACTCTTGAATCCCATCTTCTAGAAGCTCTTGCCAGCTGAATATAATCAACTATTAAAAGTTTTAAACCGTGCTCTACTTGAAGTCTTCTAGCCTTTGTTCTCATTTCTAAAACTGATATTCCTGGAGTATCATCAATAAATAGGGGTGCTTCAGCTAGTTCTCCCATGGCATCAGAAAGAGAACTAAAATCTTTTTCACTTAGTCGGCCAGTTTTAAGCCTCCAGGCATCAATGTCTCCTTGAGCAATCAGGAGCCGGTCAACTAATTCCTCCTGGCTCATTTCTAAAGAAAAGAAACCAACGGGAATTTTTTCTTTAACAGCCGCATATTGGGCAATATTTAAAGCCAAAGATGTTTTACCAATTGAGGGCCGAGCCGCTAATATCAAAAGGTTGCTGGCCTGCATCCCAGCTAATGTATCATCAATTTCATTAAAGCCGGTCGGCACCCCTCTAATACCCCCGGCATTTTTTTGAAGTTCATCTAAACGATCAAAACTTTCGGCCAAAACATCTTTAATAGAAATAAAGTTTTGTTTTAAGTGTTTTTGGGAAAGAGAAAAAATGGCTTGCTCACCTTGATCTAAAATCTCCTGAGCAGTTTTTCCCTCATCAAAGGCGGCTTCAGAAAGCCTAGCGGCGGCGCTAATTAATTCTCTTTTGGTCGCCGTATCTTTAATAATCTTAGCATAAGACTCTACATGGGCACTGGTAGGGACTTTTTCCGCTAGAGTGGCTAAAAAGCTTGATCCTCCAATCTTTTTCAACCTCTTTTTCTTTTTTAACTGATCAGCAATAGTGACTAAATCAATTGCTTCTCTTTCTTCATAGAGATCAAGCATGGCTTCATATATATAGGCATTGTCTTTTTTATAAAAATATTCAGGTCTTAAAAGCGGAGCCACATTAAAAATAGCGTCTTTATCAATTAAGATTGATCCTAAAACACTCTCTTCTGCCTCAAAACTATGAGGTGGTACTTTAATTGTCGGGTCTTTCATTTTTTTAGAAGGACAGTAATCTCTCTTTCTTCGGGTAGGCTAGTTTTAGTAAGGGTTAATCTCTCTTCTTTTCTAGCCTCAAGAGCGCCAGCTTCTTTTAAGAAGTCATCTAGGGTAGATAACTGATCAAATATTTTCTTGTCTAAGCTTGGAGCTTTAAAATGCATTGGAATGACTATTCTTGGCTCAACTTGATTAATGACTTCAATTGCTCTTTTTGGCCCCAAAGTGTAAGTCCCTCCAACAGGAATAAAAAGAACATCAATTCCATTAATCTCTTCCAGTTGTTTATCATTAAGTTTTTCGCCTAAGTCTCCTAAGTGACATAAGGAGATATCTTCTGCTCTAATCGTATAAATAGTGTTTTTACCTCTTTTTTTCCCTTTAACTTCATCATGATAAGATGAAAGCCCATGAATAGAAACATCAGCAATCTCATATTCTCCAGGAGCCCGAATAACAAAAGGATTACCAGAAATTTCTTTTAAACAATTATGATCTTTGTGTTCATGAGAAATAGTGACAATCTGAGCTTCAACTTTAGGCATTTTAAAACCGATGTAAGAATCATAAGGATCACAAATAAGGACAGCGTTTTGAGTCTTAATTTTAAAACAAGAATGACCTAGATAGTTAATTTGCATATAGTTTTATATTAACAATTAATCAGTTTAACCATTTAATTCTACAATTCTTGAAAAAACTAATCAACTAGGATTTTTTTAAATAAAGATATCTATGGGTTAAACTACTAAATTTGACTTATTTGACATTAAGGGACTAATCTGCTAAATTGTCATCTCAATCATGAAAAAAGAGTTAACTATTGCTATTTCCATAGGTTTTGTTGTTGGTCTTATAGTTACCTTTGGCATTTACACGGCTAACAAAGCGATTAAGAATCGGGCCACTGACCCCACCCCTTTACCTACTAATGGGGCTTCAGCCCCAACTCCAAGTCCAGCTTCAACTCCAAACTTAGAAATTACTGAACCAGAAAATAATTTAGTCGTTAAAAAAAATAAGGTTACTTTATCAGGCAAAACTGATGCTAAAATTGCAGTCGCTGTTTTAGGAGAAGGTTTTGAAGATATGGTATTAAGCGATGAAGGGGGTCTTTTTTCAGTTGAAGTCTCTCTCCTAAGTGGGGCTAACGAAATCAAAGTTGTCGCTTTAAGAAAAAGCGGTGAAAAAGAAGAAAAAGTTTTAAATATTGTTTATACAACAGCCAAAATCGAATGAAAAAAATTCTAAGAATTATTTTAAAAATTATTATTATTATTAGCCTCCTCTCTACTCCAGTTTTAGCTGAGGAAGCGACTCCAGGGGCTATTTCTGACGATGAGGTTAAAGAAAAAATCAAAGAGAGATTAGAAGAAGTTAGTGATAAAGATTTAAATGAAGTTAAAGATGAAATTGAGGCAGAAAAGAAGAATCAACTTTTTGCCTGGGTAGGAACAGTTGGAGAAACAGATGGGAAAACAATAAAAATAAATACTTTGGGAGGAATAAAAGAAACCAAGGCTAATCCAGAAGCTGATATTTTTGAACTGACTCCTGGTAAAAGTAAAAAAGAAATTGATTTTAAAGATATTGAAGTAGACCAATTTATTATTTCTATGGGGATTAAAGAAACTGATAATTTAATTTTAGGAAAAAGAATTATTGTTTTAGATGAAGCACCAGTAACCGAAAAAAGAGAAATTATTATGGGTAAAGTAACTGAAGTTGATGAAGAAACGATTACTCTTAAAAAAAATGGTGATAGGGAAAAGATTAAAATCAGCAAAAATACTAAGCTTAAAATTAATGGGATTAAAAAGCCGACAGCCGAAGACATTCAAATTGATGATTTTTTAAACGCCGTTATTACCCTTAATAAGGACGGTCAAATAGATGAAGTTAAAGCAGTTTTAGTTGTTCCCGGGGAAAGCAATCCTCAAGCAGAAGTTAATGAAATCAAAGAACCAGAAACTGAAGCGACTCCTTCAGTCGAAAAAACAGAAGACTAATCCTTACTTCTCTTAAACTCAATTTTTCTCCTTTTTTGCTTGGCTAAATTATAGTATCATGGTAAAATAACTGGCTTTTAATTAGTTTATTAAAAGGAATGCTATATGAGAACTAAAAAAGTGAATAATCTTAAGGGTTTTAGAAATTTTTTACCAGAAGATCAAACCCTAAAAAATTACCTTGTTAGGACCTTAAAACAGGTCTTTGAAGCCTATGGTTTTGAACCCTTAGAAACCCCAGCAATAGAATATGCCTCTACTCTACTGGGTAAATATGGTAATGAAGCTGACAAATTAGTTTATACTTTTAAGGATAAGGGTGATCGCTTGGTTGGCTTACGCTATGATTTAACTGTTCCTTTGGCTAAGGTCTTAAGTCAAAATTCAGGACAGATTCCCCTCCCCTTTAAACGATATCAAATTCAAAATGTCTGGCGGGCAGAAAAACCCCAGGCTGGTCGATTCAGAGAATTTCTTCAATGCGATGTTGATATTGTGGGGACCAATTCTCCCTTAGCTGAAGCAGAAATTATTGCTTTAACAGTTAACTGTTTTAAAAAGCTGGGCTTAGAAAACTTTGAGGTTAAGATCAATTCCCGCCAGGTTCTTTTTTCTCTTTTAAATGAGTTAAACATTAAAGAAAAAAAACAACAAATGTCTTTTTTACAAACTTTAGATAAATTGGAAAAAATGGGCCCGGATAAAGTTAAGGCTGAACTTTTGGAAAAGGGTTTTAGGGAAAAGATTATTAATAAGCTTTTTACTGAATTAAAAACAATTAAACCAGATGAAAATCTAAAAAAGATTTTTGACCTCCTCTCTTATTATGGGATAAATGAGAAAAACTATTCTTTCTCACCCACCTTAGTTCGGGGTTTGGATTATTACACTGGACCCATCTTTGAAGTGGTTTTAAAAAATGAAAAGATTAGTTCTTTGGCAGGCGGGGGGCGATATGATGAGTTGATTCCAAGTTTAGGTGGACCTGATATTTCTGGAACAGGACTAAGCTTTGGTTTAGACAGGATTATTAATCTTCTTAAAGAAAAAAAACAATTAGCCGGAAATTTAAAAACTAAAAAAAATGTTTTAGTTTTAACTTTTTCTGACTTGCTTAAAGAAAATATTAAAACCTTAACTCAATTAAGAAAAAATGGAATTTTAGGTGAAATTTACCTTAAAGATAGTTCTTTTAAAACCCAATTAAAATATGCTGATAAAAAAGGTGTTTCTTGGGTTATTATCCAAGGTCCAGATGAAATTAAGGCAAAGGTTTTAACCTTAAAGGGTATGAACAAAAAAGAACAGAAAAAATTAAAGTTAGAAGAAATAATTAGAATTTTAAAGGATAGTTAAGTTAATGGGCAAACGTTTAAAAGCCTGTCTTTATTTGCTCCTGGCCAGTTTTATCTGGGGAATCGCCTCACCAGTAATCAAATATACTTTATCATTTGTTGAGCCTTTTTCTTTTTTGTTTTGGCGGTTTCTTCTAACCAGTATTATTATCCTCCCTCTTTTTATAATTTATCTTAAAAAAAATAAAATTAAGCTCAGGTTAAAAAGACTCATAAAAATTAGTCTTTTGGGTTTTTTAGGAACCACTTTTTCTTTAAGTTTTTTGTTTATTGGTTATAAATATACGACTGCTATTGATGGAGTTCTTCTCTATTCTGTCGCTCCAATATTAGTTGTTATTGGCGGGGCTTTATTTTTGAAAGAAGAGGTTACTAATTGGGAAAAGTTAGGAGCGGGGTTAGCTTTTATTGGTAGCTTAGTGACCATTATTCAACCTCTTTTAGAAGGCCAGGCTTTTACCCAAAGCAATGTTAAAGGCAATATTCTGGTTTTTTTGTCAGCCGCTACCTGGGCATTATATTGTCTTTTAGTCAGAAAGTTTGGATCTCAAAATAATGGCAAGCCATTTGTTTTAACTAGTATTAGTTTTATTGTCGCTTTTATTACTATTATTCCCCTATTTCTCCTGGAGAACTATTTAAAAAATGACTATTTAAAATCTGTCTTTTTAAATGCCCAGCCGCTATTTTCTCTAGATTTAAGAGCTGTTCCCGGCATTATTTACATGTCCTTATTTTCCACAATAATTGCTTTTTTTGCCTATAACATGGGATTTTCTTTAATTGAAGCTTCAGAAGCAACGGTTTTTGATTATCTAAAGCCTGTTATTGCCGCTCCCATTGCGGTCTTATGGCTTAAGGAAATAATTACCCTCCCCTTTTTAATTGGGGCGCTTCTAATTGCCCTAGGTGTCTTTTTGACTGAGTACAAAACCCGAAAAGGGTTGGCAAAAATTAGAGAAAAGTGATAGAATACTTGAGTTAATATAAGAAATTATATAAATCAAAATTTTAACAAAAATACCTTATCATGAAAAAGAAAATCCACCCCATATATTACAATGATGCTAAAGTTATCTGTGCTTGCGGTAATACTTTTGTTACTGGTTCAACTTTGAAAGAAATTAAAGTGGAAATTTGCTCCGCTTGTCATCCTTTTTTTACCGGAGAGATGAAATATGTTGATACTTTAGGCCGGGTGGAAAAGTTTAAAAATAAACAAGATAAGCTCAAAGGGAAAAAATTTATTAAGAAATCTGAGAGAAAAAGGATTAAGGAAAAGATTGAAGATAAAAAAGCTTTAAACAGACCTAAAAGCCTTAAAGAAATGCTTCAAAGAGAACTTAAAAAAGAAAAAAAATAAACTCTTTAGATCTTTAAATACATAAAAAAACTTATAAGAGTTTTTATAATCTTTTTAGTTAAACTTATAAAAAAATATTTTTATAAAATGAATAATAATTTTAGCTGTACTCTGGAAATAAGGCCAGCCGCTGGTGGTGAAGAAGCTAAAATCTGGGCTAGTGATTTACAAAGAATGTATAGCCGATTTGCTAATCTTAAAGGCTGGCAGGTAGAAGAAATTGCTGACCGGACTTTAAGAATTAAAGGTCTTGAAGTTTGGGAGAGGTTAAAACATGAAGGCGGAGTCCATCGAGTCCAAAGAGTCCCCCAAACAGAACGCTATGGCAGAATCCACACTTCAACCGCAACCGTGGCAGTTTTACCAGAAATTTCAGATGAGAAAATTACCATTAACCCTTCTGATCTTGAATATCAATTTATCCGTTCTTCTGGCCATGGCGGCCAAAATGTTAATAAAGTAAGTACTGCTGTTAGGCTGACCCACAAACCGACTGGAATTGTAATTGAATCTTCCTCTGAACGATATCAGGAACAAAACCGGAAAATAGCCATCCAAATCTTAAAAACCAAGCTCTGGGAGATGGAACAGAATAAAAAACAGGGCCAGATTACGAGTCAAAGAAAAGATCAAGTCGGTCAAGGAGAAAGATCAGAAAAAATAAGAACCTATAATTACCCTAACAATAAAGTTACTGATCACCGCTTGGGAAAAAAATTTAGACTGGAAGATATTGTCGAAGGAAAATTGGAAAAGCTAACTTTACTTTTAAGCCAGCTTTAAGTTTTCTTTATTAGCTGATTACTTTTTTTCACTCTTGTCAACTTCTACCTTAATAAAGGTTTTTTCCGAACCAATTTTTAACTCGACCTTGGTTTGACCAATTTCTTTTATAGGTTTATCTAAAATTACTTTGGCCTGAGTTTTATTTAATCCTAAAGCTCTAAGAATATCTTTTTTATTAACACTCCCGTAGGTTTTTTTACCTTTGGCTTTTTTAAGCTTAAGAACAATTTTTTTACCTTTAAGTTTTTGGGAAAGATTTTCCTGACTTTGTTTTTTAGCGACCTGTTTTTCAGTGACAATCAATTTTTCTGCTTCAATCTTAGCCATATTTTCAGGAGTGGCTTTTAAAGCTAGGCCTTGCGGAATCAAATAATTAACTCCATAGCCAAAACTAACTTCTTTAATTTCTCTGGTTTTTTTAATAATTACTTTCATATTTTTTTAGTTTAATTCTTCTATGGCTTTATTTAACTGGAGGTCCTCATCCGGATTATCGGAATTGTTTTCTACTTCAATGTCAGGAATAAGGCTTTCCTCATTCACCCACTTATTATTAGGGGTTAACCATTTGGCGGTAGTAATATGAAGGGCCATTCCCCCATTTATTTCTTCTGATTCCTGAATTGTACCCTTACCAAAAGTCTGGGTGCCAATTAATTTTGCCCGGCCATGGTCTTTTAAAGCCCCAGCTAATATTTCCGAAGCTGAAGCACTACCCTTATCAATTAAAACTATTAAAGGCAGAGTAAGAATTCTGCCTTTGCGGTTAACACTGTAGGTTTCGACTTCACCCCGGTAATCTTCTTGTTTAACGATCACTCCTTTTTCTAAAAACTCTGAGGCCAGATTAACTGAACCCTTAAGATAGCCGCCGGGGTTACCCCGAACATCTAAAATTATTCCTTTAATAGTATCTTCCTTATTAAGGATTTCATCAACTGATTTATCCCACTGCTCAGAAGTTAATTCCCCAAACCTAGTTAACTTAAGATGGGCAATAGTATTGTTTTCTAAGAATTCTACTGTAACACTAGGAACAATAATTGTCTCTCTTTTGATTTTTGCTTCATAAGACTGACTCTCATTTTCATGAATCAGGGTTAAAACAATTTCAGCGCCGCTTTCCCCTCTTATCTTTTCAACTGCTTCTGGTAAACTCATTCCCAAAGTATCTTCATCAAGCTCTTTAACCTCATCTTTTAAGTGAATAATTATATCTCCTGCTTTTACCCCCGCTTTCTCAGCCGGCATCCCCTTTAAAGGAGCAATCACTGTCAAACGCTTGTCTTTATTAAATCCTAGTCTTATCCCCACACCTTCAAATGCACCATTTAAATCTTCCTTTAATTTTTTGTTTTGGACTGGGGGTAAAAAAGCCGTGTAAGGATCACCTAAGGCGGCCGTCATTCCTTGAATAGCGCCGTAAAACATCTTTTGCCTATCAATATCTTCTTTAATCAGATATTTTTCTTCTAGTCTGTTCCAAACATCCCAGAAAAGATCAAAATTTAGATCTTTATCAATTGGAGTGGTTTTGTTTACAATTTTAAAAGATTTTAAACTAAACTTTTCCTGGGTTAAATTAACTTTATGAGTTCCCCAAAAAAAACCAGCTCCAAAACCAAGAACAACAAGAATTAAGGAGAAAACAGTTTTTCTAATCTGCTTTAAGGTCAATTTCATAACAATCATTCACTGTCCTAGGGTTTTTAAAATAAGCTTTACTCGCCCACCATCTTTAACTACTTTAATTTAAACTTTTAAAAAAGTTTGTAAGTTTGTTTTCTTTAGTAGTTAAAAAGGAATGTCATCAGCTTTAACTTCTTCTTTTTCTTCCTTTACGGCTGGTTCTTCAACCTTTTTTGATTTGGTTTTACCTGCCGGAGTAACTTTAACCTCTTTTTCCAATTTTTCTTTATCTGCTTCTTTAGGGACGTTTGTTGGACTAGCAACATAAGGAGTGCCTTCTTCACCATCTTTTCTTTTTGAATCCAAAACAATCATATTATCAATTACTACCTCTGTTGTAGTTCTATCCTGCCCGTCTTTAGAAGTCCAGTTTCTGGTTTGCAATCTACCCTCAACATAGATTTTTCTTCCTTTAAACAAAAGCTGGGCACATAATTCAGCTAATTTTTGCCAGGCGACTAGACGGTGAAACTCAGCTTCTTCCTGCCTTTCGCCTCCACCGGTTGGCTGCCATGAACGGTTGGTCGCTAAACCAAAGGTACAAACAGCTGTTCCCTGGGGAGTATAACGAAGTTCTGGATCTCGGGTAAGATTTCCAATTAACTGAACCTTATTTAATGATCTTGTAGCCATAAGCTTTCCTCCTCGCTTTAGACTCTTATTAATAAATAACGGATAATATTCTCATTAAGCTTAATTTTTGCCCGCCAAGATAAAATTGCCTTGGTTGGCAAGTTAATTTTGAACTTATGGTAAATAGCTTCTTTATTTTTTAAAATTGGGTAAGCTAAATCTCTTTTGCCCCAGCTTTCATTTTTCCCTAATTTACCTTCAAGATCTAGGGTCATTTTCTTTACTTTGGCAAGTTCCTTTTTTTCTTCTTCTGGTTTCAAGCTCGGCTTTAAAATTAAAACCAAATCATAGTCTGGCATAAGAATAAAGTATATCAAAAAATTTAAAATTTAACAAGGATAAAATTAGCTTTTTTAAGATGAAAGTTTGAATTCCAAAACCTAATTATTTTTAGCAATATAATCCTTGCCTTTAAAAAAATCCTTATACTCTTCAACTTCCCTGTCCCGGATAATCAAAACTAATTCTCTGATGGAGGTTTTAAAGAGTTATTCTTATCATCCTGTTTAGTTCTTAAATAAAACTCTGACAATACTTTAAAAATCTTTGGGTTTTGTGGAGCGACTTCGTAAGCCTTCATCCAAAACTCTTCTGCTTTTTCAAAATCTTTTTTCATGTACTTGATAAATCCATAATTTATTAAAGCTTCTATGCTGTCCGGATTTATATCAAACTCTGCTTGAAGTTCTTTTTCAGCCTCATCGTACCTACCTTGAGCCATATAAACTATTGCTAAATTGTTGTGCATATGATTTTCATTTTTATTTATTTCTAGGGCTTTTTTGAATTCACTTTCTGCGTTTTCGAACTGACTGTCATTTAAATATTGCTTGCCCAAGCTTGAATGAACCGAGGATTCTTCTGCAGATGATTTTGCCGCTGCAGTCCAAAAAGCTAAAGCATTTCGGTATGGCATAATTCGCCCAATAGAGATAAACCAAAAAATGATTATAAACGCGTAAAGCATTGAGTGCTTCGTCCCTTTGATAAGCGGAAATTCCAATATTGAAATCATAAAAATAACACCAATCAGTGGAGTATATAGTCTGTTTTCTACGTGTCCCGCAAAGTATTGATTACCAAATTGAAAGAATGTCGGAAGCAAAAAAATTAAAAACCAAAGAATTCCATACATCGTCCACTTCAGATTATTCCTCTTCAGATTATTCTTTTTTAAAAAAACAAGCGCTAATGTCATTAACACTATTGCGAAAGCACCAATACCATAGTCAATCCTTCTAATAGATGGATAATACGATAGATGAAAAGGTATCACTGACTTTCCCCAATACGATAAAAGAGCCGGTAAATCTTTTATAGAAAATTGAATGGAGAAAAAATCAGAATTTAATGAATATAAAGCTGATCTCAAGATAAACCAAAATCCCAACATAATGGCAGGAATTATAGCCACTGCGATTAGCTTATAAACTACTTTTTTATTCTTTTCCTCATCAAATAATAAATAGTAAAATAAAATCAAGATAGGAAGAACTACAGCGGTTTCTTTTGTGAAAATTGAAAGAAATAAAAAGAGCGAGAAGTACAAAATATTTCTTAATTGATTACTTGTCAACAATCTCGTAAAAAAGTATAAACACAGAATCGAAAATAAACCAAGAAGGATATCGTTTCTCCCAGGAACCCAGGCAACAGCATGTACTAGAGCGGGGTGAACTGCGAACAACGTTGTTAATACACAGGCTGTTTCTTTTTTAATATTCTTTTTTAATAGAATATATAATACAAAACTCACACCCAGGTGAAGAATAATATTCATAAAATGAGGAAAGAAGGCTCTACTCCCAAACAGACTTACTTCAATAAGATAAACAATAAGAAGAATGGGACGAAAGTACCTTGCCTCAACTACAATCTGAGAGTTTAATCCTAATTTAAAGTAGTCTAGATTAGGATTTTTTAGAAAAGCGGCCGCTTGATCAACTAATACCGCATCATCATAATTCACATAACCAAAAAATACAGTCCAAACATAAATTGAAAACACCGCAAACAATATTATCATTATTTGTGTCTTATTTTCATCAAAGAATGATTTTAAACTCTTTTGATATCCCATCAATTAATGATATCATAAAATTTTTAAACAGTTCTTTTTTTTCTTTCATCAACTATGCCATAATACTAACCATGATAAAAATTAGTCCTTTCTCTAAAAAAGTCTATCAATTAACAAAACAAGTTCCCAAAGGAAAAGTAACTACATATAAACAAATAGCTAAAGCATTAAATACGAAAGCATACCAGGAAGTTGGACAAGCCCTAAGAAATAACCCTTATGCTCCTAAAGTTCCCTGCCACAGAGTTATTAAAACCAATGGTTTAATTGGTGGTTTTAATGGGAAAACAAAGGGGAAAGAAATTTTAAAAAAAATTAGTCTATTAAAAAAAGAAGGAGTTAAAATTAAGGAAAACAAGGTTTTAAATTTTAAAACTATTTTGTTTACTTTTTCTTAATCGCTGGCCCCCTAGAAGTATCTTCAATCAAATAACCTTTATCCTCAATTTCTTTTCTTAATCTGTCCGCTTTAGAAAACTCCCCTTTTTGTCTTAAGGCTTGTCTTTTTAAAGCTAAGGCTTGGATTTCTTTTTTAACTAAGTTTTTTTTAGCTTTAACTTGACTTAAGTTAAAACCAAAAACTTTATCAAAATCCAACACTAAATTTAGTTTTTCTGATGCCCCAAGATTACTTCTTAAAACCTGCCACATTAAGGCCAGGGCTTCAGGGAGATTAAAATCATTGGAAATAAACTTGATAAACTCTTTTCTTAAGGCTTTTGTTTTGGCAATGTTTCCTACTCCCTTAATATCTTTTTCTTTTTTTAAACTAATTACTTTTTCCCTCAGTTTATTTAAAGCTGTTTGACAGCCCTTTAAAGCTTCTAAGGTCAAATTCATAGACTGACGGTAATGAGTGGTTAAAAAAAGATATCTTAAAGCTAAAGGCTCTATTCCTTTTTCTTCTATTTGACCCAAAGCGTAGTAATTACCTTTTGATTTGCTCATTTTTTTCCCTTCAATAAGTAAGAATTCGCCATGGACCCAGTAATTAACAAACTTTTTTCCAGTGGCTGCTTCTGATTGAGCGATTTCATTAGTGTGATGAACTGGTTTTAAATCTACTCCTCCAAGATGAAGATCAATTGTTTCTCCTAAATATTTCATACTCATGGCACTACATTCTATATGCCAACCAGGAAAACCTTTACCCCAAGGAGAATTCCATTCCATATCTCTTTTAATATTTTTAGGGGAAAATTTCCATAAAGCAAAGTCATGCTTGTTTTTTTTCTCCGGATTTACTTTAACCCTAGCTCCTTCTCTTAAACCTTTTAAATCTAGTTGAGCCAATTTTTGGTAGTTTTTAAATTTGCTGGTATCAAAATATATCCCATCTGAAGTTTTATAAGTATAGGATTTTCTTTCTAGCTCCTTAATAAGGTTTATTTGTTCTTTAATGTGATCGGTCACTCTAGGTAAATAATCAACCTCCAAAAAGTTCATTTTTTTAATTTCTTTTTTAAATATATCTTCATAAATTTTAGCTATTTCCCAGGCGGTCTTACCTTCTCTTTTAGCGCCTTTTAAAAGCTTATCCTCCCCCTCATCAGCATCTGAAGTTAAGTGGCCAACATCAGTAATATTCATAACTGATTTAACTTTAAAATTTAAGTATTTAAGAGTTCTTATCACAATATCAGATAAAAGATAGGTCCTAAAATTACCGACGTGAGCATAGTCATAAACTGTTGGACCACAGGTATATATCTTGACTTCTCTTTTGTTAATCGGCTTAAATTGTTCTATTTCTTTAGTTAAACTGTTATATATTTTCATTTATTTTATCTTCTTAACTTAACCGGCTTTAGTTTTGATCATTTCCCGGCTACCTTTTTTTTGTTTAGCAAAAATGCTCAAACCTCCGGATTTTTTAGAGGTAGGCATAATTTTCTCCCTTTCTTTTTCTTCTTTTTCTCTTTTTTCTTTTTCCTCCCCTATCTGCTTTATTTTTTCCTCTTGAGTTCTGGCTGCTCCTGGCTTACCAGCTTCATAAGCGGGAATTTCCTGTGCCTTTTTATGATGTTCCGCCAGAATTTTTTGCTCAAGCTCTTGGTAGCGCTGGATTTTAACTCTTTCTAATTTAGCCCTGGTTGTTGCCAAACCTTCTTCTGTTTTTCTGGCCTCTTTATATTTTAAATTAGTTAGTTGTTCAGGATTCAGACCGGAGCCTTTTAAACTTTCCGTGCTTAAACCCCTATCACCAGCTGACTTATCCAAAGTTTCTACTTCTCCTTCTCTTGCCTGGCCTAAGGGGCCTTTTCCCAACCCTTGGCTTTTTACGGGTTTAGTTATTCCCAGCTGGTTTGAGGCAGTCCCTAAAATCTTTCCTGGGCTAATTTGGGAAGCTTGTTTTTTAACGGCTTTACCTGCTTCCCAAAGGCTACTCCCAATTTGAGAAGCAAATTTATTTATCATAAGGAAATCTTATCAGAAGATAAACCAATTTTAAAGAAGAATAATAATTAGCCAGGAAATAGATTATAGCTATTCTTTATAGCCTTTTCTAACTATTTCTTTTTCTAAAAGAGTTCGCAAATAAACTGCCCGGGGAGTTTTTTTCTGCTTTGCTATCCAGGTTAAAAAGTTATTTATTTTAGGGGTTACAAAAAAAGTAAACCTAATATCTAAAAGCCCTTTAACATAATCTAGGGAATCTTTTAAAACTTCTTCTAGATTCCCAAGAGTATACTCATGAAGTTGGAATCTATCATTTTTAATTCCTTTAAAAAAGGCTGGTTCTTTATCTTTGAAATGAAGGGCAATTACCGGTTTGCCTAAATCTAAAGCTAGATTAACGCAATAGCCTATTCCGAGTGAATGAGCTGAAACCTCAAAAACACAAACATCTGCTTTTTTAATTTGACTTAAAAGATTACTGTAAAAGCTGTCAAAATTCTGATTTTTCCTATTATAGAAATCATCAGGGTTAGCTTTAATGATAAAGTTGCTGGTGTGCTGGTGGCCTAACTTCTCTATTAAGCTTGAAATTTTCTCAAAGTTTTTCTGATAGAATTTTTTAGCTCTTAAAGAGGAAGAAAAATATATTTTCATACCTTGGCTATTTTAACCTGAGGTTTTTTTTAAATCAAGAATTAAGCTTAAAACAAAAAGAATATTAAGCTTTAAATTCTTTCCTTTTTTTCATGTCTTCTTCAATTAATCTTCTTAAGTAAACCGCTCGGGGAAGTTTTTTTTGCTTGCTTATCCAATCGAGATAAGCCCCTATCTTAGGAGAGATAAAAAAGTTAAACCTAACATCCATTTGATCAGAGGCATCATCAACTAAATCAGTTAACGAATCTTTTAAATCATCTATTCCTCTATACTTTAACACTAAAAGTTTTTCTGACTTTTCTATCGTACTTAAAATATGGGGTTCTTTTTCTCCAGAATATAAAACAACTGTTGGTTTATTACAATCAAGGGCCAATGAGATTAAATATCCCACGCTCATACTGGGAGTGGATATCTCTGACACAACTACATCAGAAGCCTTAACTCCATCAATCACTTTTTTATGAAAGTCTACTTTCCCTTCATTATCTAGGGCAGCCAATTTTTCCTTCCTTGTTTTTAAAACATGATCAGCTTCAACTTTATTCCCTGTTTTTTTTAAAATATTAACAATCCCCTCATAGTTAATTTTATTTTTTTCTCTGCCATAAATCGAAGCTACAAAAAATATTTTCATAAAATTACTCCTTTTTATTTATTTTAACAACCTCTTGCCCTAAACTCAAACCCAAGTATTTTTTAATATCTCCTATTACTAATTTACCGTCTAGGGTTAAAAGCTCATCTAGCTGAGATTGATAATAATCTCCTAGGCGGTAAAATAATCCACCAGTAACAAATTTTACTTTGTAATTATATTTTTTGGCTAATTTCAAAATTAAGTTTACTCCCTGTTGAGAAGCAGCAATTGTATTTATTTCAATTAAAGATGGTTTTATTCCGTTACTTATAAAATTAATTAAAAACCCTAAAGTTGTCATTCCAGAAACAATACAAGCCTCAACAATTCTGACGTGTTTTTTATGAAAGTCAGCGGCATTAAATTCTGATCTCCATTTCATCTTGGCTGCTGTTTTTTTATCCAAACTCATTCCTAAAGCAAAATATCCTTTCTTTTTTAAGGGCAATCTTTTACAATCAATAGCGATTACTTTTTTATGATTAACATTTAAAGAATCTAATAAATAAGCTCCTCCTCTTAGGGGAACTAAAATAACATTTTCATTTTTCAAGCTTCTTCTTTTATTAATCTCCGCCGCAATAATATCTACATTTTTTTTGTATTTTTTCCTTAAATCCTGAGTAATTATAGGACGTGATGTGAAATTAACTATTTCTATCAATTCATCAAGGGCTTTTAAAGCTTTATCAGAAGAATAGGAAACAATCTTCATTGGTTCTGTCGACAATCTAGTTCTTTTTTTCTCGGGAACAGTTGAATCAATTAGACGAAGGAAAATATCGTTGAAAAATATCAAACAATGATTAAATTCTTTTGGACCACAATAGTGTTTAGCCGCAATGAGATTAACTTTTTTCTTCCTCTTAGACGAACAGTTTATTGTTTTAACATTAAAGCCAGAGAACTTAACATTCGCCCCTGTTTTTCTTAACACTAATATTCCCTTCTACCCTCAAAAGATTTTGATAAAGTTAACTCATCAGCATATTCTAAAGCGGCTCCTGTTGGTAAACCTCTTCCAATTCGACTAATCTTTAAATCCTTATATTTTTTAACTAGATTTAAAATATACATCGCGGTTGCTTCTCCCTCTATAGTTGGATTAGTAGCAATAATTAGTTCGTTGATTTTACCACTTTTTAGCCTTGGAAGTAAATCATAAATATGTAATTCTTCTGGTCCAATATTGTTTAAAGGATCTATTACTCCCCCTAAAACGTGATAAACCCCTTTGTAAAAACACCCTTTCTCAATCGCTAGAATGTCTAAGGGTTGTTCAAGAAGACAAATTTTACCTTTATCTCTACTTGGATCAGAACAAATTGGACAAGGGTCAGTTTCTGATATATTAAAACACAAAGAACAGATTTTAGTATTTTTTTTCAAATTAATTAAAGACTTAGAAAAACTTTCTAAATCTTTTTGAGGCACATGAAGGAGATAAAAGGTCATTCTTTGGGCTGTTTTTGGACCAATTCCAGGCAGCTTTTCAAATGACTCTACCAAGTCTCTAATGGCTCTGGCTATTTTCATGGCTTAGCCTGCCATTCCTTTTAACATCCCTGTTAAACCACCACTCATTTCTTGAAGTTTTTTAGCGGCTACTTTTTGTGATTTTTTAATGGCGGTGTTAACTACTTCCACCACTCTTTTGTTTTCTTCACCATCAATGCTAACACTTTTAAGCTTTTGGTCACCGGTAATGACAACCTTAATCCCTCTTTCATCAACAGCAATTTCTTCACCTTTTAAGGCTTTTTGAATTTTAACTGCTTGAGCTCTCATTTTATTTAGCTCACCTAGTTGTTTAAATTTATCCAGCATTTTTTATTCACCTCCTTTTTAAAAATATTCTTTTTAAATATATTTGTCAATTTATATATCTCTATTTAATTTTTTACACATATTCTATTTTTAAAGGTAAAGAAAATGCTTCTTTAACTTTTTTTTGGACCAAATTTACGGTTCTAGGTTCATTTAATTTATCCCGATGAAATTTATAAAAAACTTCTATTTCCAATTTTTTTCCCCTAATACCTTTAAGCTTAGTTGATTTTAATAAAGCTTCTATGCCTTTATTTTCTTTTTTAATTTCATCTAAGACTCTCCTCCACTTAGATTCAAGAGAAAAGTCTGAAACTGAATCTTCTTTATTAGCCAAGCTGGCTTTTTTAACAGTTTCCTTTCCAATTGGCTTTTTGGAAGTTATTTTACTAATAATCTTATCCTCTTTTAAACTACCCCATTCTAAAATGGCTAATTCTAAAGGTAGCTCGGGAATAACCGCTCCTTTTAATTGTCTTCCCGCTTGATCAAATAAGTCAACTAAGATTTTTATTTCCTCAATGGTCAGATTAAAATCAGTTACTTTTTCTAAAATATTATATTTAAAAAAAATTGCTTGTCTTAAAAGCTCTAAAATATTTTGGGTGATCGCTTTTAAATCCAAACCTTGATTGACGGCTTTTTGAAGTTCTAAAAGGGCTTTTTTGGTGTCTTTCTGACTTAATAAAATTAAAAAGTCATTGGCTAAAAATGTTTCTTTTTCTAGAAAATCAGCTATTTTTTTAAAACTAATATTTTTGCTTTCCAAGCTCAGTTCTTGAAGGATTTTAACCCCATCTCTAAAACTACCGCCTGAATGGCGGGCAATTAAGTCCAACCCATCTTCACTTATTTTTATCTTCTCTCCCTGACAAACTCTTTTTAAAGACCTAATTATTTCTTCTCCTAAGGCTTTTTGGAAGTTAATTTGCTGACAACGAGAAATAATTGTGTCCGGCAGTTTTTCTGGTTCCGTAGTGCAGAGAATGAAAAAAGCGTGCTCTGGCGGCTCTTCTAAGGTCTTTAATAAAGCATTAAAGGCTTCCTTAGTTAACATATGAACTTCATCAATCACATATACCTTTTTTAGGGCTTTAGCGGGAATCAGCTTTATCCGCTCTTTTAACCCCCTAATATCATCAATCCCCCTGTTAGAAGCGGCATCAATTTCAATTAAATCCAAGCACGTCCCTTGAGAGATACTCTGGCAAAGAGAACATTTATTACAGGGTTCAAATTCTTTTTTTGTTTTCCCAAGACAATTTAGGGATTTCGCCATAATTCTTCCAGCGCTGGTTTTTCCCAAACCTTTAGGACCGGAAAAAAGGAAAGCATGGGGAATTTTAGAAGAACTTAAAATATTTGTTAATCTGATTCTAACTTCCTT